>ENA-UOOH01000845-UOOH01000845.1-fermentation-metagenome-genome-assembly--contig:-NODE-845-length-32582-cov-4.346451_pt1 | contig 32582 bp, 26 predicted proteins | sample MGYA00245778_ERZ724025 | MGnify/ENA primary metagenome ERZ724025 (study PRJEB28704, sample SAMN03018313) | fermentation metagenome | biome: anthropogenic terrestrial biome; feature: soil; material...
GCGGCAGATAGGAAAGAATTTCATCGATGTCCTCAGAGAAACCCATGTTCAGCATCTCATCTGCTTCATCCAGCACCATGGTATGTACGTTACTGAGTGATACTGTCTTACGCTTAATCAGATCGATAAGTCTTCCGGGGGTAGCCACGATGATATGGACCCCTCTTTTCAGGGTACGTATCTGACTTTCGATGCTCGATCCGCCATATACCGGAAGAATCTTTATATCTTCCACATATGCAGAATAGTCGGTGAGGTCACCCGCGATCTGTAAACAGAGTTCCCGCGTGGGGCAGAGAATAAGAGTCTGTGGTGACAGCAAACCGATGTCTGTTTTCTGAATAATTGGAATCCCGAAAGCAGCTGTTTTTCCGGTTCCTGTTTGTGCGAGCGCGATAATATCGCGTGTGTTGGCCAGCAACTGAGGAATTACCTCTGTCTGTACCGGCATGGGCTGTTCGAATCCCAATTCCGCAACCGCTTGCTGAATTTCAGGGATTATACCCAGTTCTTGAAATGTACTCATTTGTATAAATTATAAATGTGGGTGTATTGATCTTTCTCCGTACTCCACATTACCAACTTTATAAAGATGAGAGAAAATTCAATGTCTGTCTGTGATTTTTGGGGATGATGATAACCTGTTTTGGTAAAGGATATAAAAACCACCTAAAAAAAATCGGCTGCAAAGGTATGAAAATAAATCGAATAAATGTGAATCAGAAAGGATAAAGTAGGAATTTTCTTAATAAATTTCTTTTGCCGCTCGTCACTCTAAGTTCTTTCTCCAGATAATTGTCCACAGATCCATATTGTTGTTTGATGTAATCTACCACATAATTGAGATAGGCCCTGTTGACCGACAACATCGCCGTTACGGCTTCTTGCATTGATTCGGAAAGGTTTCTGGCATCTATTTCAGCTTTGGCCGGATCAATATGCTGATTGGAGAGCATATAATCCTGCTCAATGGTACTCTGCGGCACTCCTATGGCATATAAAATAAAATAAGTGGCTATTCCCACACCGTCTTTGCCCAATGAACCTGACAAAAGGACGGGATAATTACTATCATTGGCAAGCAGATCGAACATTTCAGCAAACTGAGTTTTATGATTTTCTACCAGATTTATATACTCCTCCTGCACATACCGGATGGCATCGCTGCGATCGAAATGTTCATCTTTCATTTGTTCATCCAGCTTTCCTGCATCCATGGGAGCCAGGGGTAAAGCTATTTTTCTGATGGATGGATGAAGGAGTATTGGATATTTTCCTGCAGTTCTTTCGGAACGAAAATCAATTACCGTCTTTATTTTCAACCGGCGGATACGTTCCTGATCATAAAGGGTAGCGTTGCTGAGATTCCCGGAACGATAGATCTCACCCCATTTCATCTGCCGGTTGTCGGTTGTAAAGTAACCGCCGACGTCGCGGAAATTTTTGATGTTATTCATCTCAATAACCCGGTTTGCCACCACACCCGACTGTACACCAGCCGTACGCAAAATGAAATACTCCCTTAAACCTGAGCCTGTGGGATTCACGCGGAGTACCTGATCGGCAATACGTGACGTAGCCACCGGCGTAAAACTTGTAAGGGAACTGTCGGTAAGCGAGGAGTAGATATCTATGCTTCCTTCCTGATCGGGACTGACTTCCCATTTGAGCAGAAAGTCCCCTTCCCGGTCTTTCTCTACCACGGACGTTATCTTTACTGTCGACATACAGGAGTAAGTCAGAAAAATCAGCAAGCAAGCAGATAGTATGGAATATAGTTTCTTCACCTTCCCAATATATAGAAACAAAAGTATAAAAACTTTGTTCTACAAAAAGAGGTAAAAAAGAGTATTAACAATATATAATTATTCATTTTTCTTTTTAATACTTTATTTTTTAGTTCATTGAGACAATTTTGGAAGAAACTGATAATTGTGGATAACTTGTGCAGGAATTGTAGAAAGAAATTGATAATTTGTTTTTTTTATTCAAAACCGATTTTGGAATAAAAATATTTTGCATATCTACAAATTTATTATACATTTTTTACGGCAAAGTTTCCATTGCTTTTCAACAGACCAATAGGGAAGAAAACGAAATAAATTATTAACTTTGCCTTTTGTGAACAGCAGTTGAAAACTTTTATAGATTGCTGATTATGAATAGAAAAAGTAATATATATCTGTTGAAAACAAATGATATCATTCCGCATTTATTCGATAACCTTTTTCGGATAAATTAAAATATAAATTAATCAACAATTTCAACAGGCAATCATTATCATCATATTTCTTTTTTTATTTAAAACTATATATATAATAAATAGATTATGACAAAGGAAGAGATCATTCAAAATATAAATCTATTAAGAAAAGAAAAAAATGCCATTATTTTGGCGCATTACTACCAGGAATCCGATATACAGGATATCGCCGATTTTGTAGGGGATAGTCTTGCACTGGCTCAATGGGCAGCGAAAACCAAGGCAGATATCATTGTACTGTGTGGTGTTCACTTTATGGCAGAAACAGCAAAAATTCTAAGTCCTGAAAAGAGGGTATTCATTCCCGATTTGATGGCCGGTTGTTCTTTGGCGGAGAGTTGTCCAGCAGATGACTTTGAGAAATTTGTGCAGTCCCATCCAGACTATACCGTGATCTCCTATGTGAATACAAGTGCAGCGGTGAAAGCATTGACTGATATCGTTGTTACATCAACAAATGCCAAGCAGGTAGTTGAATCACTTCCAGAAGAAGAAAAGATAATTTTCGGTCCCGATAAAAACCTTGGTGATTATATCAATAAACTCACGGGAAGGAGTATGTTGCTCTGGGATGGTGTCTGTCACGTGCATGCACAATTTTCGCTTGAGAGAATACTGGCTTTAAAAAAAGAATATCCGGAGGCCTTACTCCTTGCTCACCCCGAATGTCCGAAATATTTGCTTGAAGTGGCTGACCACGTAGGTTCTACTTCATCCCTACTTAAATATGCCACTCATTCTGATAAAAAACAGTTTATCGTTGCTACCGAAGCAGGTATATTACACCAGATGCAAAAAGAGAATCCCGACAAGCTGTTTATCCCGGCACCACCGGAAGATTCCACCTGTGCCTGCAACGAATGTTTTTATATGAAAATGAATACATTGGAGAAGCTATATCTGTGTCTTAAAAATGAAAAGCCGGAGATTTTTGTAGAAGAGGAGATCAGGCTAAAAGCCGTGAGACCCATTGAACGGATGTTGGAAATATCGGCTCGTCATGGTTTATAAAAAGCTATATTTAGCAAGAGATCCCTTGAATTGATAAACTGATCCCTTTTTTGTACCTTTGCACCCGCAAAAAAATAAAAATATTTGCTTTGCCTCCATTCCTCGTTTTTTAGACAAAGCACACTTAAAGTAAAACAACATGGCACTTCAATGTGGTATCGTGGGACTTCCCAATGTAGGTAAATCCACCCTTTTCAACTGTCTGTCGAATGCAAAAGCCCAGGCAGCGAATTTTCCTTTTTGCACTATTGAACCAAATGTAGGTGTGATAACAGTTCCCGATGAAAGATTGAATAAACTGGCCGAGCTTATTCATCCCCAAAAGATTGTGCCAACCACGGTAGAGATAGTAGACATTGCCGGCCTTGTGAAGGGTGCAAGTAAAGGGGAAGGACTAGGTAATAAATTCCTGGCCAATATTAGGGAAACAGATGCCATTTTGCATGTACTGCGTTGTTTTGACGATGAAAATGTGACACATGTAGATGGAGTTGTTGATCCGGTGAGGGACAAAGAAATCATCGATGCCGAGCTGCAGTTGAAAGACCTTGAGACGATAGAAGCCCGTATTGCCAAGGTGGAAAAACAGGCAAAGACGGGAGGCGACAAGGAGGCTAGACTGGCTTTTGAGGTATATGCCAGAATTCGTGAAGCTTTGTTGCGCGGCGAATCGGCACGAACAGTGGAGTTTGAAACCAAAGATGAAAAAAAGACTGCTCAGGGCCTTTTTTTACTTACTGCGAAACCGGTAATGTATGTATGCAATGTAGACGAAACAAGTGCTGTAGATGGGAATGCATACGTTGAAGCTGTGCGTGAGGCTATAAAAAATGAAAATGCCCAAATACTGATCGTAGCAGCCAAGATTGAATCGGAGATAGCAGAATTTGATACTTATGAAGAGCGTCAAATGTTTTTGCAGGAAATAGGTCTCGAGGAATCGGGGGTGAACCGGCTTATCAAATCGGCCTACCGCCTTTTAAACTTGCAAACTTTTCTCACGGCCGGTGTGCAGGAGGTCCGCGCCTGGACGTTCGAAAAAGGGTGGAAAGCACCGCAGTGTGCCGGAGTGATTCATACCGATTTTGAAAAAGGATTTATTCGCGCCGAAGTAATCAAGTATGCTGACTATATTGCCTACGGTTCGGAGAATGCAGTCAAAGAGGCCGGTAAAATGAGCGTGGAAGGAAAAGAATATGTCGTACAGGACGGCGATATCATGCACTTCCGGTTTAATGTGTAGAATTTTCCGAAGAACACACGAACTTTAAACTTAACCAGAGCTTAAACAATCAGTTCATCAAAACCTGTTTATGTTTAATGTAAATTAAAAACCTATTTTTTATAACTTTTAATTTTTTATGCTGTATAACATATAAAAAAATTTGTAATTAATCGTTTAACTTGTTTTTTTTGCATTAAAATCTGTTATCAGGTATAACTACACAACGGAATGTTGAAAAAGGTATCCTTAAAAACAATTGCGTCTGAAATTGGTGTCTCTTCGGCTACCGTTTCTCTTGTGCTGAATGGAAAAAACCAGCATGGAAGGGTAAGCAAGGAGATGTCTCAGCGGATATTGGATAAAGCAGCCGAACTGAATTATATTCCCAATAGTCTTGCGAAAGGATTGAAAATAGGGCACTCAAAATCCATCGGATTAATTGTGGCCGATATATCTAACGTGTTTTTTGGAACGCTGGCACTGCATATCCAGAATTATGCTGAAAAAGAGGGATATACTGTAATTATCGGGAATACCAACGAAAAATTGGACGAAATGCAAAAAATGATCACATTCCTCAATTCACGCCAGGTTGACGGACTTATTATTACTCCTGCCGAGGGAGGTGAGAAAATAATCCAATCGCTGTTGGAAATTAAAAAACCCCTTGTTCTGGTTGACAGAAGCTTTCCCGATTTAGAAGCTTCATCGATATTAATCAATAATTTTGACATTTGCTATCACTCCACAAAGCAACTGTTGGAAAAGGGTTGTAAAAATCCGGCATTCATATCCTATAAACAAAATCAGTTTCATATGAATGAGCGGAAAAGAGGTTTTGTGAAAGCCGTGGAAGAGGCTGGTGTATACAATCCTGAAAATTTGAAGGAAGTGAGTTATCAATCATTAAGAGAGGATATTGAACTTGCTGTTTCGCAATTATTAAACCTTCCCAACAAAGTGGATGCCTTTTTCTTTGCAACCAATTCAATTTCAATTGCAGGAATTAAATCCTTATCGAAAAGAGGGCTAATCATTCAGAGAAACATACAGGTTATGTGTTTTGATGAAGCCGAAGCCCTCGAGTTACTTACTTACCGGATTCCCTATATTAAACAACCGATCGAAGAAATGGCAAAGAAATCACTGAAAGTTCTGTTTGACCAGATTGAAAAAAATGAAACCGGTGTCCAGAAATTCTACCTGGATGCAAAATTGATCGATTGAAATTTAAGTTAAACGTTTAATAAAACACAACAGTGTAAAATTTTGCTGGTCCCTGGAGAAGGAATATTTACACGCTATTCTATCGGTTTGTAGAGAACAATAACTTAAAACAAATGAGGGAGCTTACACTTTTATAAATTTACTCAGACAAAAATGATGAAAACAAATTATCCAAAAATTGGTATTCGCCCTATTATTGATGGCCGCCGGGGTGGTATCAGAGAGTCGTTGGAAGAAACGACTATGAATCTTGCTTTGAGTGCTGCCGAATTGTACAGAGAAAATCTGAGATATCCCGACGGAACACCTGTAGAATGTGTAATTGCGGATAGTTGTATAGGAGGAGTGAAGGAAGCAGCATTGTGCGCAGAAAAATTTGAAAGAGAAAATGTAGGTGTTTCCCTGTCAGTAACACCCTGCTGGTGTTACGGTTCAGAAACAATCGATATGAATCCGCTGATTCCGAAAGCAATCTGGGGATTTAATGGTACGGAACGCCCCGGGGCAGTCTATCTTTCCGCCGCTTTGGCGGTACATAACCAAAAGGGTTTGCCTGCCTTCGGTATTTATGGAAAAGATGTGCAAGATGTGGGAGACAATACTATTCCTGATGATGTGCGAGAAAAGCTTCTACGTTTTGCCAGAGCGGGACTTGCTGTGGCGATCATGCGTGGAAAATCTTATCTCTCCATTGGATCTGTTTCCATGGGAATTGGCGGTTCGATGACGAATCCGGACTTTCTGCAGGAATATCTGGGAATGCGAACTGAGTTCGTGGATGCCACCGAGATATTGCGCCGGATTCAGTTGGGAATATATGACCAGGATGAATTCAAAAAAGCGATGCAATGGACGAAAGAAAAATGCATGTGTCGCGAAGGGGAAGATTACAATCCAGTTCACCTGAAGCATAATCGTGAGCAGAAGGATAAAGATTGGGAATTTGTAGTGAAAATGACCCAGATCTTCCGTGATCTGATGATCGGAAATCCGGTGCTTGACAGGATGGGTTACGGGGAAGAGGCTTTGGGACATAACGCTATTGCCGGCGGTTTTCAGGGTCAGCGTCAGTGGACCGACTTTCTGCCCGATGGTGATTTTTCCGAAGCCATTCTCAACTCTTCCTTCGACTGGAACGGCATCCGCAAACCTTATACTTTTGCTACGGAAGATGACCACCTCAATGGGATCAGTATGCTGTTTAATCAGCTACTGACAAACAGATCACAAATTTTTGCCGATGTACGTACCTACTGGAGCCCTGAAGCCATTGAACGGGTCAGCGGATGGAAACCGGATGGTTTATTGAAACAAGGGGCTATTTTTCTTAAAAACTCCGGTTCCTGTACCCTTGATGGTACCGGCCAGCAGTCCGACGCCAATGGCAATCCGGTGATGAAGCCTTTCTGGGAGATTACCGGTGAAGAAGTGGAAAAAATGCTGGAAGCTACAACCTGGTATCCAGCATCGCTAGAATATATGCGAGGCGGAGGATACTCTTCCCAATTTCTTACGAAACCGGGTATGCCGGTCACCATGAGCCGCATAAACCTGATTAAGGGTCTGGGGCCGGTATTACAGATTGCTGAGGGATGGACGGCCACCTTTCCCGATCATGTTTTTCGCCTGATAGATGGGCGTACCGATAAAACATGGCCTTCTACGTTCTTCGTACCACGTATTACCGGAAAAGGGCGATTCGCCAATGTCTATGAGGTGATGAACTACTGGGGAGCAAATCACGGGGCCATAAGCTACGGACACATCGGGGCGGACCTTATTACACTCGCGTCGGCTTTGTCTATACCCGTGAATATGCATAATGTGGATGAAACCAGTATATTCCGACCCGATGCATGGTCGGCTTTTGGTTCCGATCACGAAGGATCCGACTATCGTGCTTGTGCCGCTTACGGTCCTCTTTACAGATAAATTTAAAATGAGGTTTTAAGGCAAAAATCGTCAAATTTTAAAGAATTTAATGAATACACAATGAAGAAAGAATTTAAATTTTTGAAAGTAGGCACTCTTTTTTTAAGTTTACTGCTAACCCTTCCCCTGTTTTCACAGACCGGATCTATGGGGGATATGTTTGAACTTGCACAAATAAAATCGGGCCTAAAGAACAAAAGGATCTCCAGTACCGATAAAACAGGAGGGAACAGAGATCGCCTCGAGCCGTTTCAGCCTGGTGAAAAAAGAACTATTGCGGAAATAAATGGTGTGGGTGTTATAAACCATATTTGGATTACTATTGCTCCACCACCCGACCAACTCAGTAGAAATGATATAATTATCAGGATGTATTGGGACGGAAACGATTATCCATCCGTGGAATCGCCTATCGGGCCTTTTTTCGGCCAAGGATGGAATGAAAGCTATAATTATGCTTCTCTACCTTTGTCTGCAGGACCAAAAGAGGGAACCGGACTGAGCTGTTATTTCTCTATGCCATTCGAAAAGGGTGCTAGGATTGAGATTGAGAACCAAAGCGACAAAACGATTAACGCCTTCTATTTCTATATCGATTTTCTGGAGATGGCAGAGCTTCCCGAGGGAATGGGCCGCTTTCATGCCTGGTATAATCACAGCCTGTCCAAAGCCTTGCCCGAAGGAGAAACCGAGTGGGCGCTGACAGGTGAGTGGAAACCCAATACCCAGTTAGACCGGAATTATGTTTTCATTGAGACCAAAGGGAAAGGGCATTTTGTCGGGATCAATTACTACGTGCACTCCCCTACTCCCATGTGGTATGGAGAGGGGGATGACATGTGGTTTATCGACGGAGAGAAGACCCCTTCCCTGATCGGTACCGGTACGGAGGACTTCTTCAACACTTCCTGGTGTCCGAAAGAGCCGTTCTCACATCCTCATTTCGGTTATCCGAGAGTGAATAACGATGTAGGCTGGTTGGGACGAACCCATGTATACCGCTTCTTTATCAATGATCCCATCTTCTTTGAAACGGAAGTAAAAGGAACCATTGAGACCGGTCACAATAACAACCTCACCCTTGATCTTGCCACTGTGGCGTACTGGTACCAGGATAGCGCAGCGATGCTTCCTCCTGCTCCGTCGAAAGCACAACGCCAGCCGAAGCCCTTTATCAACCACATGGATATGCACCGCTGGAGAGATGCATGGCGGAAAGCAAAAGGGAATGATCCCCAATTGTGGGGAAATGAGTAAGGATAAAAACCAGGAAATGTTCTATTACCAATGATTACAATTTTTTTTGATAATTGAAAAAAACTAGGAACTTTCATGACCAATCGCAGATCATTTATTAAGAAAATGGGTTTGGGAACCCTTGCCGCTTCAGGTGTTTCCGGTCTCCTGCCCGCTGATAAAAACCTGTTGAGGGCAAATAACACGGAGACGTTGCATTTTCAACTTGAAAAGACGGAACGTGACTTTAACGGTGAATACCGGAATGAATACTTGAGTAAAGTGGCTTTCCCAATCGGTGGAATCGGTGCTGGCATGTTTTGCCTGGAAGGTACTGGTGCGATTTCCCATCTTTCCGTGAACAACAGGCCGGAGATCTACAACGTGCCCTATGCCTTTGCAGCCATCAGCGTGAAAGGACTGGAAAAAGGCGCCAAGGTGCTGGAGTCAACTGTTCCAACCTGGAAGCTGTTTGGGCCGAGGGGAAGCGGAAACGGGCTGGGTAACCGCAATTACGGACTACCCAGGTTTTCCAGAGGGTCCTTTCTGGCTCGATTTCCCTTTGCTACAATCAAGCTGAAGGACAGTGATATTCCACTCGACGTGCAAATAGAGGGATGGAGTCCCTTTGTACCCACCGATGAGGACAATTCCAGCCTGCCGGTAGGCGTCTTGGAATATTCGTTTAAAAACAACGGTAGGCAGGAGATTGAAGCCGTTTTCTCCTATAATGCCCGGAATTTTATCGATGATAAGGGAACGATTGTACCACAGAGGAATGGTTTCCGTCTAACCAAGGCAGTTGCAAACGGAGAGACTCATCCTGGTGGTTTTGCCATCTATCTCGACGACGACAGCGCAGTCACCGACCATTGTTGGTTCAGGGGTGGCTGGTTCGATGCCCAGACCATCCTGTGGGACAACATCAGGGAGGGAAAGGTGGTGAACCATCCTCCCATTGAGGGGATTGCTCCAGGTGCATCTGTCTATCTGCCATTCATATTGAATCCGGGCGAGGAGAAAACCATCAAGGTGAACTTCTGCTGGTATATGCCGAAATCGGATCTTTCAATCGGTCATCCCATTGTGACGGGTAATGCTTTTACGGGCAAAACCACCAGACAAGCAGTTAAAAACCAACAGACGGTTTCCGGTTATCAGGGAGCAGGCTTATTGAACTCCTTTGACCCGGGAGGTGATGGCCAGGTGGGCATACTGATCTCTCCCCCCTTCCCTATTAACAGACGGTACCTGAAATTCCTGATCGGTGGCGGAAATAAGAAAGAACTTACCTCGGTCAATCTCGTGATCGAGGACAAAATTGTGAAATCAGCCTCCGGGAACAACAGTGAACTGCTGACCGGACAGATATGGGATCTGAAAGGATATCAGGGCAAAGAAGGCCGACTGAAATTCGTGGATCTCGACACCTATGGATGGGGGCATATTCTTGCCGATCAGTTTATCCTGACCGACAATCCGGAAGAATCGATGAGGAATCCGTCAGAGACCGCAATCCTACTTGCTGATTTTGAAAAGGAGAACCTTGAGGGATGGGAAAGAATCACTCCCGAACAACTCGATATACCGGATGCGAAGGATCCCTACTACAGGCCCTGGTATGCAAAGCGATTCCGCAATCTGGACGAGTTGATAAGTTACTGGAACAACCAGAAGGAAAAATTGAAAAGTTATTCCGGACTGTTCCGTGATGCTTTTTACCGCTCTACCTTGCCGGCAGAGGTGCTGGAGGCGGTGGCGGCCAACCTGACCATCCTTAAATCTCCCACTATACTGCGTGTTGCCGATGGCAGACTATGGGCATGGGAAGGCTGTAACGACGAGGCCGGTTGTTGTCATGGTAGCTGTACCCATGTATGGAATTACGCTCAGGCAATTCCCCATCTCTTCCCGGCACTGGAGAGAACACTTCGTGAAACGGAGTTCCTGGTAAGCCAGGATGAACAGGGACATCAGAACTTCCGGTCTAACATTCCCATCTCACCCACCACGCACGACTTCCATGCGGCCGCCGACGGTCAGTTGGGAGGAATAATGAAGGTTTACAGGGACTGGCGTATCAGTGGTGATACGGAATGGATGAAACGTCTATTTCCCTTTGTGCAGAAGAGTATCGACTATTGTATCCGTACCTGGGATCCGAAAGAAAAGGGCTATCTGGAGGAGCCTCACCACAATACCTATGACATTGAGTTCTGGGGACCGGACGGAATGTGCACAAGCTTTTACCTGGGAGCATTGACTGCCATGATCGCCATGTGTAAAGAGCTGAATCTACCCATTAGCCGCTACGAAAAACTGTTGCGTAAAGGGAAAAGCTATATGGAGAATGAACTCTTCGACGGGGAGTATTTCATCCAGAAAATTATCTGGGAGGGTCTACAGGCACCCAATCCTGCAGAAGTACAGTCATTCGGTGGAAATTATTCCGATGAGGCAGTGACATTGCTGAAGAAGGAAGGTCCCAAATACCAGTATGGTTCCGGATGCCTTTCAGACGGGATCCTGGGCATGTGGATGGCATCGGTCTGCGGGCTGACGGAAGGGATTGAGGATGAAAAAGTGAAAAGTCACCTGACGGCTGTACACCGATACAATCTGAAACATACGCTGGAAGATCACTACAATCCGCAGCGGCCTACTTATGCCTGCGGTGAAGATGGAGGACTGCTTCTTTGTACCTGGCCGAAGGGAGGTGCCCTGTCGCTCCCCTTTGTCTACAGCAACGAGGTATGGACCGGAATTGAATATCAGGTAGCCAGCCATCTGATGCTGAAGGGAGAGGTGGAAAAAGGGCTGGATATCGTGCGTACCTGCAGGCAACGTTACGACGGGACGGTACGCAACCCCTTCAACGAGTATGAATGCGGACACTGGTATGCCCGTGCCATGGCAAGTTATGGCATGTTGCAGGGACTTACAGGTGTAAGATACGATGCGGTTGACAAGACGCTCCATATCGATTCAAAAATTGGTGATTTCACCTCTTTCCTATCAACCGAAAAAGGTTTTGGCACAGTATCTCTGAAAAACGGTACACCCTACCTCAACGTTCTGTATGGTAGAATAGAGGTGAATAGGATTCATGTTGGAGCAACAAAAACTGATTGATCCAACCGATCCCACATCAAACAGAAAATTCCAGTAATATTCAATCGGGTAATCTAATAATTGTATAAATTTAACTTAACGCGTTGACAAAAAAATTATTTATTATGAATCTAAAAACATTTTATCTAACGCTAATCGCATTCATCGCGATTTCCTTTTCACTGATTAATGCCCAGAATCGCGATTTTAACGGCCTGGATATGAACATGGGTAACCTCTATCGCTTGTCCAATTCGGAGTCCCGGTCCATCAGTCCGGAAAACTTCACCGGAGAGAAGGGAAAGGGCGGCATGGCTACTCCCGATACTGATGCTCCCCGCAATACTGCCAACGCCACCCATGCTTCCCGTGATCTGGGACAGGGATGGAAAGTGAATCCCTACGTCACCATTCAGCCGGGAGAGACCTTCACCATGGCTGAGATAGAGGGTTCCGGTGCCATACAGCATATATGGATGACTCCCACCGGTAACTGGCGCTTCTCTATTATCCGCATATATTGGGATGATGAGACCGAGCCCTCTGTGGAAGTGCCGGTAGGACATTTTTTCGGCATGGGATGGAATGAATATGCCCATCTTAACTCACTACCGGTGACAGTCAACCCAGGAAGCGCCTTCAATTGTTACTGGACCATGCCGTTCCGCAAAAAAGCACGTATTACCATGACCAACATCAACGACGGGCAGCCGATGAATCTCTACTATCAGATCGATTATACGCTTACGGAGGTGCCGGATGATGCCGCCTATTTCCATGCACAGTTCCGCAGGACCAGGGTGAATACTACATCCGATTACACCATCGTGGATGGTATCAGGGGGGAAGGACATTACGTGGGAGTTTACATGGCCTGGCAGGTGAACAACAATGGCTGGTGGGGTGAAGGCGAAGTCAAATTCTTCATGGATGGAGATAAAAAGTTCCCTACCATCATAGGGACTGGTACGGAGGATTATTTCTGCGGTTCCTACAATTTCGACCGCCAGGGGAAATATGTCCCCTACACCACACCTTACGCGGGACTGGTTCAGGTAATCTCTCCCGATTATGCCTACCGTGCGGGACAACGTTTCGGAATGTACCGCTGGCATGTGATGGATCCTATCCGGTTTAAAAAGGATCTGAAAATCACTATCCAGGATCTTGGCTGGCGACATGGCGGCAGATACCTTCCCCAACAGTCCGACATCTCCTCCACTGCCTTCTGGTATCAGAGTGAACCACATGCTGCCTTCCCCAAGCTACCCGGTTGGCAGGAACTCGAAATGAACTAATCAAACAATAAATTTTTCATAATGCGTACGATCATAACCACATTGCTTTTATCAATCCTGCTGCTGACAGGTACTACCATCCTGCAGGGACAAAACAGCCCCTTCCGCTGGAGCAGCGAACTGGAGCAGCTGAAAAGAGTGGATCAGCTCCCTCTCTACAGAGAACGGCAGCTCATTGAACAGGAATCGAGTTACGACCGTACCGGTGGTAATAACGATGGCTTCTCGGGACAATACTCTTATATCCGAAAGGAGGGAAATAACCTGGTGCTGGCGGACTTCACCGGACCGGGCGTGGTGAACAGGATCTGGACCCCCACCCCAACCAGCGACACACTTCTCTTCTTTTTTGATGGTGAGGATAATCCGCGTCTGAAGATCTGTTTCATGGATCTTTTTAGCGGTAAGGTATATCCCTTCGTGAAACCGGTGGTGGGCAATGAAATTGGCGGATACTACAGCTATATCCCCATTCCGTTTCAAAAATCACTCAAGATTGTCTTTCAGGGTGATCATCTGATGTTTCATCAGATACAATATCGTAATCTGCCCGGCAAGAAGGTGGAAAGCTGGACCGGTGAGTTTTCACCCTCCGACAAGAATCTCCTGTCGGAGGTAGCAACCCTTTGGGCAGACATCACCCCCTCTGTAAAGAACTATAATGCAGGCCTCTCTGAAGGTGGCCGGATGGTAGAGAAAACCCTGACCCTGCAGCCCGGAGAGGAGGTTTCCTTCTTTGAAAAGGATGGTGGCGGTCGCATCGTCGGGTTTGAGATAGACGGAGGAACTGCCTTCGAGGGTATATACAAGGACGTGTTGTTATCTGCATCGTGGGACAAAGAGAAGATAGAAGCGATCTACGCCCCTGTAGCCGATTTCTTCGGATATGCATATGGCAAGCCGGCCATGCGTAGCATTCTCATGGGACGGCAGGCTACCACGAACTACTGCTACCTGCCGATGCCATTTGACCGTTCGGCATCCATGAAGCTGATCTATAAAATGAGGGAAGGAGTACAGCAGAATCCCCTCACGGTTACCACGAGGGTATATTACAACGACAACGGACGTAACCCGAAGAGCGAGGGAAAGCTATACAGCCTATGGAGACGCGGGAAACCGGAACTGGGTGAGTTCTATACCTTTCTGGAGGCCAGAGGTAAAGGTCACTACGTGGGTACAATCCACAGCGCGCAGGGACTTCGACCAGGCATGACACTATTCTTCGAAGGAGATGATTCCACTTTTGTCGATGGTAAGATGCGTATGCACGGTACCGGATCCGAAGATTATTACAATGGAGGCTGGTATGCCTTGCTTGATCGCTGGGATCGTGGCATCAGCATGCCAATTCATGGCTCGCTCGATTATTCCCTGCCCATGAACCGTACCGGTGGCTATCGTTTTTTCCTCTCGGATAAGCTTTCATTTGAAAGTGAAATTTTCCATGGAATGGAACATGGGGAGGTGGGGAACAATTTTCCCGTGGACTACACCTCCATAGCTTTTTATTATACCGATCGACCGCCGAAGGAACGGATGGAGCCGGTAGAGATATTGAGGGAAGTGTATTTGCCATCCAAACATGTCTATTTTCCCCAGCTAATGGAATTAACCCTTGTGAAAGGTATTCAGGTGATCCTCGACAGAGGACTTGCCCTCACCTCCTTCGGTAAGGGTGCTGTAAGAGTGATGTTGGACGATGTGCCGGAGGGTAGGTACAGGGTACTTCTCAATTACCACGAAAGCCCCAAAGGTGCCGATTTCCAGATATGGCAACGTCAGAAACAGCTTTCGGACTGGATACCAACCAAAGCAGGAAAAGACGGTTACAGGGAGAATGTACATGTTGGGGATATACAACTCACTCCCCAGACGAATTCCATCACAGTACATGTCAGAGACAACGGGAAAGCCAATCTTTTTGAACTCACACTTATCACACTTGAACGGATAGAGTAGGATGACTGAAGAAACGATAAGGAGATCGACTCTTAACGCAAACAATATCAAACAACATGAAGAAACGAAATAAATTTAAAGGAGTCGTGGCTGCAGCATTAATCGGGGGAGTGTTCACACTTTCATGCTGCGGCAACAGGAAAACAGCGGAATCTATGAAAATAAACTATGAAAAAGGAACGTTCGGATACGATCTGAACTATCTCTCGGAGAAAGACAGCCTGATTGTTTTGAAGTCGGAAGACGAAAAGGCGCAGGTAATCCTTTCAGCCAGGTATCAGGCAAAAGTGTTTACCTCCACGGCCAATGGTCCCGAAGGACGGAGTCACGGGTTTGTCAATTACAAATTTTTCGATGCCGGCGTTGTGGATGAACATATGAATGGCTTCGGTGGAGAAAACCGCTTGTGGCTGGGTCCTGAAGGGGGAGAATATTCCATCTTTTTTGAACCCGGCAAAGAACAGGTATATGCAAACTGGCATACCCCCAAGGCAATAGATATTGAGAAGTGGGAGGTGCGTGATGCAACGACAGGGAGTGCCACTTTTACCAAAGAAATGTCACTACAGAACTACAAGGGGAATCACCTGCAGATCGCTGCGGAGCGTACCGTGTCGCTGATTACTGGAAGCGAGATTGCAACCACACTTGGAATCAGTATTCCGGAAAATGTAGGAGCCGTAGCCTATTCAACTGAAAACAGAATAACAAACCAGAATAATTTTGAATGGACACCGGAGACAGGGACAGTCTGTATCTGGATGCTCGACATGTTTATTCCCTCTGATTCAGCAGTGACGATAATACCCTATCATACAGGAGAAGAGACCGAGCTTGGGAAGGTGGCTACTTCCGATTATTTTGGCCAGATTCCTGCAGACCGGTTGATTGATGAAAACGGTATCCTCTATTTTAAAACGGATGGCAGGGCCAGGGGCAAACTGGGGATGAATGCAAAACGGACAACTACAGTTGCCGGCAATTATGATCCCGTTTCAGGTCGGCTCACCATTGTTACGTTTGATGCCGTTCCGGAAGCCGTCTACCTGAATCAGGAGTGGAATCCAGAAAGAAACCCCCTGACAGGAGATGCTTTGAATGCATATAACGACGGACCACTGGACGACGGAAGCATAATGGGGCCTTTTCTCGAACTGGAGAGCAGCTCCCCTGCCGCATTTTTAAAACCGGGTGAAGCCCTCACACACCAACACAATGTGTACCATTTCGTGGGTAATGAGGACTCACTCTCCCCCATTTCGGAAAAAATACTTGGCGTGAGTCTGGATAAGGTAAAACGTATTTTTAACTGAGAAACCGACAACTGAATACAGAATATTGACAACTTAAGAAAATGAATACAATTTCAGAAAAACATCGCCTGCTTCCTGCAGGGATTATCTTTCCTTTTTTCCTGCTTACATCCTTGTTTTTTATCTGGGCTGTGCCCAACAACATGACCGATACCATGCTGGCGGCTTTCAAGCGCATCATGAGCCTCTCTGATACGCAGACTGCCTGGATACAGGTGGTCTGCTACTTATTGGGTTATGGCTGTTTTGCACTTCCCGGTGCCATCTTCATCAAAAAACATACCTACAAGTCAGGCGTGCTGCTCGGTCTCGGATTATGTATTACCGGTACTTTGCTTTTTTATCCTGCCATGCTGGCCAACAGTATTAGTTCACCGCTCAGCTTTGCGACATATCTGTTCGCTATTTTCGTGCTTTTTTCCGGTCTGTCGGTTTTGGAAACGTCGGCAAATGCTTATGTATACTCGTTAGGCGATCCGGTCACAGCAACAAGGCGTCTCAACTTTTCCCAGTCCTTTAATCCTTTTGGTGCACTGACAGGAGTTCTGGTGAGCCAGATCTTCGTCCTCTCCCAGTTAAATACCATGACTGCTGCCGAGAGAAATGCACTAAGCGGAATGGAGCTGATAAACATTCAGAACGGTGAACTGAATGCGGTAACCACCGCTTACATGATTCTGGGACTCGTAATGCTTGTACTTTTCCTTCTGATCTGGTTTACTGTCATGCCCAAGGCACAGGATGAAGATAAAAGCCTCGATCTGAGAGCTACCTGGAGCCGTTTGAAGAGGAATAAAAACTATGTATGGGGCGTTGCTGCACAATTTTTTTATGTGGGTGCACAGATAGCCGTATGGTCATTCATCATCCGGTACGCCATGCAGCAGCTTGGTTTTGACGCCGTTATTGCAGGCCTGGGTGTGAATCCTTCACAGGAAGCAATCATCGGGGCCTTGCGTGGAGTGGAGCCGCTGGCAGGAGGTTTTTACGCCTTGAGTGAATTTTTGGGACTTGATGCACTCCTGCCCCGTACAGCGGAACAGGCCGGGGCTACCTATTATATTCTTTCACTGGTACTGTTTGTACTTGGACGTTTCCTTTGCACCTGGGTAATGAAATATACCCGACCGGTTAATATTTTGTCGGGTTTGGGTGTTCTGGCTGTAATTTGCTCATTGCTGACTATTTATGGAGAAGGTTTTGTAGGTATATATGCGCTGATGGGCATTTCAGGATGCATGTCAGCCATGTTTCCTACCATCTACGGACTGGGCATGAGGGGGCTGGGTGAAGATACCAAGATTGCCGGGTCGGGCATGGTAATGGCAATTGCAGGTGCCGCCCTACTGACCCAGATGCAGGGAATTCTTTCCGATCAGGCAGGGAGCATTAAATTTGCGTATTGGGTACCCGCCGCCGCATTTTTAATAATTACTTTTTATAGTTTTACAGTTGCCCGCAGTAAAAAGCTCGGCAATGGAAATTAATCAATCATGAGTCAGTATGTTGTTGGAATAGATTACGGTACGGATTCCTGCCGTGCACTGGTCGTTAACATTGCCACAGGAAAGGAAGTGGCCTCCTGTATTGCTTCTTACCCACGCTGGAAAAAGGGGCTATACTGTGATCCTTCCTCAAACCGCTACCGCCAGCATCCGCAGGATTATATAGATTCTCTGGAAGAGGCAATACACGGTGCTTTAAACCAGATGAAACCTGCGGAGATTGCATCTGTTGTAGCTCTGGGCATCGATACCACGGGCAGTACCCCTTGTCTTACAGATGAGGAAGGAACTCCCCTGGCGCTATTACCGGATTATGAGGATGATCCCGATGCCATGTTTGTCCTTTGGAAAGATCATACTTCGGTCGTAGAGGCCCGGGAAATAAATGCACTGGCCCATTCGTGGGAAATTGACTATACATCCCGTTCAGGCGGAATTTATTCCTCCGAATGGTTTTGGGCCAAAGCTCTTCATTTGCTGAGAAGCAACAGGCATATCCGGGAAAAAGCTTATGCCGTTATTGAACATTGTGACTGGATGCCTGCTTTATTAACCGGCAATCTCAAGCCGGAAAATGTCAGGCGAAGCCGTTGTGCAGCAGGGCATAAGGGAATGTGGGCAGCAGAGTGGGGAGGGTATCCGTCACAGGAATTCCTGTCGGAACTGGATCCGCTGCTAAACGGGTTTGCTGCCCGTTTAAGCGCTCATACGCATACCAGTGACACAAGTGCCGGAAAACTGTCTGAAGAGTGGGCGGGACGTCTTGGATTGCCTGCAGGGATTGATGTGGCCGTAGGCATCATTGATGCACATGCGGGCGCTGTGGGTGCGGGTATTCGTCCCCATACGATGGTGAAGATTATAGGTACTTCCACCTGCGATATTGTGGTTATCCCGAAAACCGACATTGAAGACAGAACCGTTCCGGGAATCAGCGGACAGGTGGATGGTTCGGTGATACCCGGACTCATCGGGCTTGAAGCCGGTCAGTCAGCCTTCGGTGATATTTACGCCTGGTTCCGTGATATCCTTGGCTGGAGTGGATTGCTTTTGCCCGGCGAGATGAGGGAGGAAATGAATGCGAAGATCCTTTCGCGACTGAACGACGAGGCATCGCGATTGCCGTTACGCGAAGAGGATCCGGTTGCTGTAGACTGGCTAAACGGTCGCCGCTCTCCCTTTGCCGACCAGACAGTGACGGGTGGTATTACCGGCATCACCCTGGGAACCACTCCGGCACAGCTTTTCAAGAGTCTTGTAGAGGCAACCGCCTTTGGATCGCGTGCCATCATGGAGCACCTCGCACAGCAAGGAGTACGTGTGGATGAAGTAATCGGCGTAGGTGGCATCTCCCTGAAATCGCCCTACGTGATGCAAACTCTGGCCGATGTGATGGGTGTGCCGATCCGCGTAGCCCGTGCACAGCAGGCGGGGGCACTGGGAGCAGCCATGCTTGCAGCGGTGGCAGCGGGACTGTTCGATTCGCTGCAGTCGGCCACCGACCGTATGGGACAGGGCAATCTGACGGTTTATGTGCCACATCCCGGTCTTAAACAGCTTTACGATATACGTTATCTGCGTTACCGGTCACTGGCTGATTTTTTGCAGTAAGGCATTCCTTCAGTCTCTACAATCCGGACTGGGCATCCCCCTGACTTGCACCTTTCTCGCAGGTCATCCTGCAACAGTGGTGGGGATGCCCAGTTGTCCTACCCTTTCAGCTATTTCCTGCAATATGCCGATTGGCGCTTTTTCAAGCTCTCTGGCGGGCGTTTCCCTGTCTATGGTGTAGATCATCACCTCTCGTGGCCGGAGATCCCTGACGAGCTCTATCCAGGCTGAAACCTCCTTGTCTGTGGTGTTGTCAATGATGCTTCCTTCAAATGTCCCTTTCAAAAACATGGTTTGCAGGACAAAGTTGCCCTGAAACCGTTTGTAATATGCTACCTGCTTTGCAACACTGTAACCGGGTGTATTGGGGCGATCGATCAGCCGTACGGTTTCATCGAAGGCGGAATCCAGTTTCAAAATAGGATTGTCCACCTTTTTTAATGCGTCAAATACCGTTTTTTTTGATATATGCATACCGTTGGAGAGCACGCTTATCCCTGTTTTGGGATAATATTTTTCCCGCATTTCGACGGTGTCAGCAATAATTCCGCCAAATTCGGGATGCATGGTCGGTTCGCCGTTTCCGGCAAAGGTGATTACATCAAGTTCTACCTCCTCTTTACGGAGCGACTTCAGCTTATCTTCCAGGGCAGCTTTTACAAGCCGTCTGTCCGGCAACTTCGTTTTGGTGCGGAAATCTTTGTTGAAACCGCACTCACAGTAGATACAATCGAACGAGCAGAGTTTGCCATCGTAGGGTAACAGGTTTATGCCGAGAGAACTGCCCATTCTCCTGCTATGAAGCGGGCCATATACTATTTCATGAAAAAGAATTGTCATAAAAATTTTAATTAAGAACAAAGAAAAAAGAACCGTGGCTGACGAATGACTGCCGCTAGATATTTTCCATACCGCTGTCCTGAACAATCTTCCACTACCAAACCCGAACACTGATCGTCCAAATCAAAACCAGGAAATGATCCTTTCCGTCCCGAATCCGATAAGCAGATAACGTAAAAACTTGCCCAGAGTCATCGAGATCATCACTACAGGCACGTTTGCCCGCATAAAACCCAAAGCAACAAGCATTACGTCACCCACAGCGGGCAGAAATCCGAAAAAACCCATTACTGCCCCTTTGCCGTGCATCCACCGGATGGTTTTATCAATCTTGTCAGGTTTTATCTTGAACCATTTTTCCAGCCATTCCATCTTACCGAGCCTTCCCAGGTAATAGCAGGTAGCCCCCCCCGCTGCATTTCCGGCAGTAGCATATAAAATACTGGTCCATATATCCATTCCTGCCGCTATCAGAGCTGCAAAAACCACTTCCGAACTAAAAGGCAGTATGGTTGCCGCCAGAAAAGAAGCCAGCAACAACCCCCAGTATCCATATTCCGCCAAGCCGTCGAGCATATCTTGTTCAATGAGCTATCAACCAATTCTCACCCACCCCCATATCCGTTTTCAACGGAACCTGCAGTTCGCAGGCATGTTCCATTTCTTCCGTCACCAGTTGCCGTAGTACCGGAAGTTCGTCGGGAACAGCGTTAAAATTGAGCTCATCGTGTACCTGAAGAATCATTTTAGAACGCATTTTTTCTTTCTCAAGTCGCTCAAAAATACGTACCATGGCCACCTTTATGATATCTGCCGCACTTCCCTGAATGGGTGCGTTGATGGCATTCCGTTCCGCGTAGCCACGCACGGTGGCATTGCGGGAGTTGATATCGGGCAGATAGCGTTTTCTTCCGAATATGGTTTCTACGTAGCCCTGTGAGCGTGCCCTGGCAATACTTTCATCCATATAGTTCTTCACATCGGGGAATGTGGCGAAATATTCGTCGATCAGATCTTTGGCTTCGGTACGCGAGATGGCCAGCCTTTCCGATAAGCCGAACGGAGTGATACCGTAAATGATGCCGAAGTTGGCTGTCTTGGCTTTTCTGCGCATATCTCCCGTTACTTCTTCGAGGGGAATCTTGAAGATTTTAGCCGCCGTGGCAGCATGAATATCCTGCCCCTTATTGAAAGCTTCCACCAAGTTCCGGTCGCCGCTCAGGTGAGCCATGATGCGCAGTTCAATCTGTGAATAGTCTGATGAAACAAACAGGCATCCCTCGTCGGGAATAAACACCTTACGCATCTCCTTGCCGCGTTCGTCCCGGATGGGTATATTTTGCAGATTCGGGTTGGTACTGCTCAGTCGCCCTGTGGCAGCCACCGTCTGGTTGAAGGAGGTGTGTATTTTGCCGGTTCCCGGATTAATAAGCAGTGGAAAGGCATCGATATAGGTACTTAATAGTTTTTTTAACCCTCTTTGTTCCAGTATTTTACCAATAATAGCATGCTTAGGCCGTAATTTTTCGAGCTCCTCCTCACTGGTTTTATACTGTCCCGTTTTGGTCTTCTTCGGTTTATCGGCAACCCCCATCCTGTCGAACAGCACTTCACCGATCTGTTTGGGCGAGTTGATATTGAATTCGATGCCGGCCATTGCGGTGATCTCTTTCTCAATCTGAATCAGTTCCTGGGTATATTGTACCGAAAGATCTTCCAGCGCACTCAGATCAAGGCGTACTCCCGTCCATTCCATTTCTGCGAGTACGTATATCAAGGGTGCTTCCACCCGATAAAACAGATTTTCGAGCTGGTTTGCATGAATCTCCTTCGCCAGGATATTTTTCAGTTTGAGCGTGATGTCCGCATCCTCTGCAGCATAATCAGTCACAAGGGCAGGATCTACATCGCGCATGTTTCCCTGATTTTTACCCTTTGAGCCAATCAGCTCCTCTATGTGGATTGTTTTATAGTTCAGATAGATCTCCGCCATATAATCCATCCCGTGCCTGATTTCAGGGTTCAACAGGTAATGGGCGATCATGGTGTCGAAGAGCCGTCCCTGAACCCTGATATCATAATTTCTGAGTTCCAGGATATCGTACTTGAGGTTTTGACCCACCTTTTCTATGTTTCCATCCTCGAAGAAAGGGCGAAAAATTTCTACCTGCCGTTGTGCCTCTTCCCGATTGGCCGAGACCGGCACATAAAAAGCTTCCCCCTCTTTGTATGCAAAAGACAGTCCTACCAGTTCGCTCAGCAACGGGTCTACTCCCGTGGTTTCCGTGTCGAAACAGACCGATTGTTGTGCACACAACATCCAGCTCAGTGCCATCATTTCATCTTCGGTCCTCACCATGGTGTATTGATGCGGTGTGGAGTGAATATCGGTAAAATTGCCCGGTAATGCGGAAGAGCTATTTTTTTCCGGTTCGGAGGGTTCAACCTGATCAAAAAGATCAAAAAGATTACCCTGCACGGATCTTTTTGGTGATGTTTTCACCGGCTCCAGCTTTAACACACGGGTAAGCAATGTGCGAAATTCCAGCTCCTCGAAGAGCTCCCGGATGGTGCTTTCGTCCATCTCTCTGCGTATAAAATCATCTTCCACAATCTCGATGGGGACATCTGTTTTGATGGTAGCCAGAAATTTGGAAAAGCGGATCTTGTCGGCGTTTTCTTCTATTTTTGTTTTCAATGCCCCTTTCAGGCGATGACTGTTTTCCAGTATGTTTTCTATGGATCCGAATTCCTGCAGCAGCTTTACTGCTGTTTTTTCACCTACCCCCGGGCAGCCGGGAATGTTGTCGGAGACATCACCCATCAGCCCCAGTAAATCGATCATCTGAGAGGGATGGTCAATCTGATACTTTTCCATCACCTTCTTGTCATCCATCACATCAAAATCGTTGCTGCCATACTTGGGTTTATAGATGAAAATATGAGACTCCGCCAACTGGCCGTAATCCTTGTCCGGCGTCATCATATATATATCAAATCGCTCTTTGTCCGCTCTTTTGGCGATGGTACCGATCACGTCGTCGGCTTCGTAACCGGGCACTTCGAGCACCGGAATATTGTAAGCCCTGATGATATTTTTTATGATGGGAACGGATAATTTAATCACTTCGGGGGTGGCTTCGCGTTGTGCCTTGTATTCTTCATATGCAGTGTGCCGAAAGGTGGGTCCCGGCGGATCGAAGGCAACGGCTATATGGGTTGGATCTTCCTTTCGCAGAACCTCTTCCAGTGTATTGACAAACCCGAAAATAGCGGATGTATTCCTGCCTTTCGAGTCTACTCGCGGATTTTTAATAAACGCATAATACGATCTGTAAATGAGGGCGTATGCATCGAGAAGAAAGAGCTTATTTTTATTCATGACAGGCCTGCAATCTAATTTTAAAATGTAAAGTTACGAATATTTGTTGCGAACAGGAGAATTATTTTTACTTTTGTAATTAATATGCAGGTGTAATGGATCAAAGTCAGATAATAAAGGATTTTTTACGGGAGGAGCTCCTGCTTTTCGATGATTATCTCCGTGAGGCGGTTAAAAGTAACAACCCGCGCGTGTCGGAAATGATTACCTATATATTTAACACGGAAGGTAAACGATTGAGACCTACACTTGTGTTATTGACCGCAAAAGCCTGCGGGCATATTATTCCTGAAACTTATCATGGCGCCGTGACGGTGGAGTTGTTACATACTGCCACGCTTATACACGATGATGTGATCGACAAATCGGACATGCGACGGGGAAAACGATCCATAAATGCAGTATATGACAATGTCAAAGCTGTACTGATAGGAGATTATCTTTTATCTACCGCATTGATGGAGAGTGTAAAAACAAATGATCTTGCTATAGTAAGTATCATGGCGGAGTTAGGCCAAAACCTTTCGGAGGGTGAACTGAATCAATATTCTTTAGCCAGTGAAGTCATTGTCGACGAAGATGCCTATTTTGAAGTGATAGACAAGAAAACAGCTTCGTTAATGCGTGCCAGCATCGTCATCGGAGCCATTACGGGTGGCGCAGAAAAGGAAACGATTGATAAATTCAGCAAACTGGGAAAGCTTCTAGGTATCTGTTTCCAGATCAGGGACGATATTTTCGATTATTTTCAGGCCGACATCGGGAAGCCAACCGGCAATGATATCCGGGAAGGAAAGATTACGTTGCCGCTAATTTATGCATTGCAAAACAGTCCTGATGGAGTGGGTGAGGAGATGAAACAGATTATCGAATCACGTGAGTATAGTGAGGAGAATATCAGGAAGCTGATAACCTTCGCAAAAGAATATCAAGGTGTGGAGTATGCTTACAACAGGATGAATCAGTTTCTTTCTGAAGCGGAAGCAATCATAGCCGATTTTGCATTCGACGGCGGCATCAAGTCGCTGATGCAGCTTTTCCTGACCTATCTGAAAGAACGTGTTTACTAAAACAGATATCACTCCGCGGGGGAGTGATATCTGACTTTTTCTTATTGAATTTCTATCTGCCTTGAATTGGATTTTATCTCTTCCTCAACGGTAGGTATGTCCACCGTCAGCACACCGTTTTCTACCTTTGCAGAAATTTTATCCTTTACCACGTTATCGGGGAGGATCATTCTTCTTTGAAACTGTGCGTAGGAGAATTCACGTCTCAGATAGGAACCTTTCCTGTCCTTGTCTTCGGTTTGACTTTTTTTCTCGAATTCAATTACTAGATTGTTCGACTCATCCAGTCTCACGGTACAATCTTCACGGGTCATACCGGGAGCTGCTACTTCTACTGTAAAACCGTTGTCGTTCTGCTGAATGTTGATTGCAGGCACCGATTTGTTGCTCTGTTCCATCCATTCGTTGCCGAAGAAGTCGTTGAAGACACTCGGCAGCCAGTTGTTTGTACGTCTGATTATTGCCATAATTTTATCCTTTCTTTTTATTATTTTAGTTTATACTCTTAACCGGACAAATTATGTGCCGAACCACTACCGGGCGAAATGAGCATCAAAAAGAGACAAAATGGCATCTTTTTTAGTTATATATAGACGAGAAAACACACAAATCGGACATAATGGCATGACTTGTTGAATGATTATTCCAGGATGCGGTAGAGCTTTGTCCCAAAATGTGATTTTCCAAATCGGTCTGTTGCCTTTACTTCGATGGTATGTTCACCGGGAGCAAGATCTAGCATTAGCGGTGCACTCCACAGGTGTGTACTGTTTACCGCGTTGGAAGGGCGACGTCCCGGCAACAGTTTGTCGGTAACATCCCATTCGTAAAGTTTTGCATTGTAACTTGGGTCAATAGCCTGAATATAGTTCATTTTACGCCATGCTCCCTGATCAATCCTGTATTCTACCAAATCGTTTTTGCTTCCCATAAAGAAATTGACCACTATTTGCGAGGTGGTTCTGCCTTTATAAGGAACAACCCTGGGCGCAAAGATATTCATCTGATACTCCTCCTCTCTTCCGGCCACCTTGTAATCTACGGTATATTGATTCCCCTGAATATTAAGAAAAACATATCCTTGTGGCGTTCCATCGCGCATAGTTGCGTCAGGCATGCCGTTTGAATCATGCTTGCCAGAATACCAGTCGCCCGAAGTAGTCCCCACGTTATATTCATGCAGTGGTTTGTTTCCTTTCCAGCCATTGATTTCTGTATATTCAATCTGATCCTGCAAATGGGTGTGTGCCGACATGATCAGTACATTTTCATAAGGTTTAAGTAGATCGAAAACCCGTTGCCGGTCTTCCAGTCGGAAAGAGTTTCCCGTATCGTCTTTCATCTGAATGTGTTGCGACAGTACGACAAGTTTATCGGCAGGAACATGTTTCAGGTTGTTTTCCAGAAAACGAAGCTGATCTTCCCGATAACCTGCCCAGTAACCTTTTCCGTCCCTCGGGTCAGGATACAGGATATCGTCGAGGATAATGAAATGGGCATTTCCGTAATTGAACGAATAGTTGGCACTGCCGAAGTTTTTTTCAAATGTCTCATCCGAGAGGATGTCGGTGGGTGCATCCAAATTCATGTCGTGGTTCCCCATCACGTTGTACCAGGGTAGTTTCAGGTGACGCATCCTTTCTTTGTAAACGGGTTGCAAGTCGAGATTGTCGCCTACAATGTCGCCCAGACTGATTCCAAAGAGCGTATTCTCTTTTTTCTTTACATCCTCCACAATCTTTTTTGTGAAATAATCCATATCCTGGATGGAGTAGGGCTGCGGATCGCCAAAGATGATCGCTGAGAAATTGTCCGGCTCCTCTTGTCTGAAAAGGGCAAAGTCAACCGACTTAGGCAACTTGCCTGTAGGAGTTGTACCCTTGTACTTGAATTTGTCTGGTGAACCATCCGGTTTGTAGTGATAGTAGAACTGCGGGATAAAATCTTCATCCACAGTCATGCCGTATCCTTTGGGTTTGATCACGAAAATGGTGTTGCCTGCTTCTATAGGAAGCGTATAGAAGCCGTTCCTATCGGTGAGTACCACCTCGGTTCCATTTGACAGGGCCACATTTGCAATGCCGGCTTCACGACGGTCTTTCTTCCCATTTTTATTTGCGTCCTCATACACATAACCTCCCGCCAATTGCTGCGAATAGGCTGCAGCTGCAATAAATAGTAAAGTCAGGGAGAGCAGGTTTTTCTTCATATTATTTGTTTTTATTTTGTTGATTTATACTTCTGATTCTTCATTGTTTGAAATAGACTGAGCGCAAAAATATGTCTTTTATTTTACTTTTTCGTTACAAAACAATGAAGTTTTCCAAACAGAAAGAACGGACATTGCTGTCCGCCCTTTCACATATTGTATCTTGAATCCAGCTGATATTAATATTTCCAGTTAGCCTTTTCTTCTATTTCTGCTGTCTTGTCGACTGGTACCAGAGTAAATCCCCAGTGGTAATCCCTGTAGGCAGGGATGCTGTATTCTGGTAGTGGACGCGCCCCCCCAGCTGTTGTATCCGGCTACTCCCTGCTGTTTCATATCAATGCAGACCTCCACGAAATTGCGCGGCGTGATGTCGTTGATATGTGTGTGACGCGGACGGTTATTTTTTGCCTCCACTTCCGAGCGTGCTGCAATTTCTTCGCTACTGAAATTATTCCACTGATAGGGCCGGTATGTGGTCTCTTCCGAATCAAAGTCTTCCACACTGTTGCGGAGTGCGTTGAAGCCAATAGTACTGTCCGCAACCAGTATGAGTCCTTTTTGGCCGTTTGTGAGGGCCACCCAGCGAGTATCAGTCCTATGCCCGTTTTCCTGCGGACGTACATAGGGGGAAATAATTCTTTTCGGCTGTTGTCCTGTACAGACCTACTTTCAACCCTGAAGCCCTGGCAATATAGTTCTCACCCGGGCCCCTGCCAAAATAAGTCACTTTATTCATAGTAGCAGGTAAACGAAAACGAATGCCGATACGCGGAATATTCAGTACCGGGGATGTATTGTGTGTTGTGGAGACTTCCGGAGAGAAAGTGGCTGTCTGTGTGGCCTCTGAAACTGGAATCTGTTTTTCCTGTAACTCCGTGGACAAGAAATCAACAGACACCTTTACTATCCCCGAGGGAAACATCTCTTTCAATACCACTCATGCGCCAGAAATCTTGCGCTTCAAGATAAGATCCTGTGCTCCAGCGAAATATTTTTAAGACGAGTGAGTTTTTTCCCGGTTTCACATATTTATTGATCCGGAACTCTGCGGCCGTTTTGGAATCTTCACTGTAACCGGCCTCTTTTCCGTTGATGTATACGTATACACCTGATTTGGCAGCATCGATACAGAGAAAAATCTCCCTGTCGTTCCAGTCTTCGGGAATTACGATCTCCCTTCGATACACACCAACCGGATTCTGTTCCGGCAGATAGGGTGGGGCCATCTTTGGAAAACGGGTAACGGGATCTCTTTCTACAAATTCATACGGATGAGTCACGTAGAATAGGTATACCAAAACCCTGTATCTCCCGGTTACCAGGAACCCTTATATCTTTCCATCCCGTGAGGGAGACGATTGAATCGGTAATATTCTCAGGAAGGTTTTTGTATCCGTTCACAAAATAAAACTTCCATATTCCGTTGAGGGATAAATAGTACTTACTCTGTTCAAACCGGGACTGCAACGCGTCCTGCCTGCTGTCATATGTCATGAACTGCGTGCGCGGATATTCTTTGTTTACCTGTACAACGTTCAGATCCTGCCAGTATGGAAGTTTTCGCAAACCGGATGTCACTCTGGTTTCCTGTGCGTGCAGAGTATTGAATGACAGCACACTTATCGCAGCTACCAATAAAAATATTTTCATTAAAACTAGATTTGTTGCGATTTATATCCGATTTATTTCAGATAACAGGGTATCAGCCAGTCGGCTTGCTCCGATCCTGAAAAGGGTAGGTGTACACCATTCTTCTCCCAGCATTTCTTTGACAAGGGTGTAATATTTGACAGCATCGGAGGTGGTGGAAACTCCGCCAGATACTTTCAATCCTATTTTACGGCCTGTTTTTTCATGATAGGATTTTATTGCATGGCATATCACCCAGGCCGCTTCCAGTGTTGCTCCCGGAAAACCTTTTCCTGTTGATGTTTTCAAAAAATCGGCACCGGAATAAAGTGCAAGGATGGCAGCGTTGTGTATAAGCGATCCTGTCTTCAATGCTCCAGTTTCGAGGATAACTTTCAGCGTTGCATGGCGACATGCCTCTTTAATTTCAGAGAGCTCCTCGCACATTTCCTCATATTCTTCTCCGAGGAGCAGCCCCACATTGAGTACCACATCAATTTCATCTGCACCGTCGGCCACTGCCAGCGCCGTTTCAGCTACCTTCACCTCTGTAAAGGTCTGCGACGATGGAAAACCGGCCGATACACAGGCTATTTTTACGTCGGCGGTCAACGCTTCCTTTACAGTGTGTGCAAAATTTGGATATACACAGATGGCTGCCACATTTCCCACTTCCGGAGTGGAACCTTCGAAGCCGTTCACCTGTTCAACGAACTTCCAGACACTTTCACGGGTGTCTGTTGTATTGAGCGTGGTGAGGTCAATACAGCCATAGATCTTCTTATAGACCTCTCTGTTGTTGTTCTCTTCAAATTTTTCTGCAACAAGCCGTTCTGCCTGCTCGCCTATTTCTCTGTCTGTCAATGTAAGCGGATGGTTCCTGATGACTTTTAAATATTTGTCTGATTCCATTTATTAAAGGTGTTAGTGATTTATACGATTATTATTCAGGTGCCTCGTGGCATCTCTTGCTGTTTTCTTTTCAATATTTTTTTGTAGCGATTCTTCCAGATCTACCCCTGTCTGATTTGCCAGGCAAAGAAGTACCCAGAGCACATCAGCCATCTCATCCGGAATATTTTTGGATAAATCGGACTCTTTAAATGACTGTTCTCCGTATGTTCGTGCCATGATACGGGCCAGTTCACCCACCTCTTCCATCAGGATCGTCATGTTGGTCAGTTCGTTAAAATAGCGTACCCCGTATTCATGAATCCATTGATCGACCAGTTTCTGTGCTTCCTTTATTGTCATTGTGCTAAGATTATCGATATGATATTAAAAATATGCCTGTTAATAATCCCTGTTTTTGGAATCGATCCAAATAGTAACAGGTCCGTTGTTTATCAGATGCACCTGCATGTCTGCACCAAATTCACCTGTCTGAACCGGTTTTTCAAGTAACAAGGATAATTTTTTGCAAAATTGTTCATACAGTGGCACCGATACTTCCGGTCGGGCTGCTCTGATATAGGATGGACGGTTTCCTTTTTTTGTGTTTGCATGCAGTGTGAATTGGGAAACGATCAGAATTTCTCCATCAATATCCAGGACAGATTTGTTCATTGTACCCTTTTCGTCGTCAAAAATACGTAAATTTACAGTTTTCCTGCATAAAATATCGATGTCTTCCTCTGTATCGGAAGCCTCAATTCCAATGAATAGCAGCAGGCCATTTCTGATACTGCTTTTTTCGACACCGTCAATATTTACGCCCGCGCTGGCAACCCGCTGTATCAACAATCTCATAATTCAAAATTTATCAGGTGCATTTTTTCCCAATTCTCCGGTAGACTCTTTTCCTTCCATGATCCAATTCACGAGAATGGCGGCTTTACTTTTTCCGGCAATTATTGCAATTTCTTCCTCATTTGCCTCTTTTAGACGTTTGATGCTTTTGAAATGGGTGAGCAGTTTCTTTTTCGTTTCAGGACCTATACCTTTCACTCCGTCGAGTTCCGAAATTAATTGCGTCTTACTTCTCTTCTGGCGGTGAAATGTGATTCCAAAGCGATGCGCCTCGTCGCGGAGATGCTGTATTAATTTTAACGTTTCAGAATTCTTGTCGATATAGAGCGGCACTGAATCTCCCGGGTAATAAATTTCTTCCAAACGCTTCGCAATCCCTATTACGGCAATTTTTCCGTAGAGGCCAATTTTCTGAAGCGATTCCACAGCAGCGTGCAATTGACCCTTACCTCCGTCAATCACAATCAGTTGGGGCAGGGGAGAGCCCTCATTAAGCAGCCGAGAGTAGCGTCTTTCCACAATTTCGCGCATTGATGCATAATCATCGGGTCCTGTGACACTCTTTATATTGAAGTGGCGGTAGTCTTTTTTCGAAGGCTTCGCCTTTTTGAAGACCACACATGCCGCCACCGGATTTGTCCCTTGAATATTGGAATTATCAAAACATTCAATATGCCTGGGTAACTCTTTTAAGCGGAGATCCTTCTGTACCGTTTTTAAGATTCTCGTGGTGCGTTGCTCGGGGTTCAACATCTCCGCTTTTTTCAGCTTGTCGATCTTATACTGTTTCACATTTTTTTCCGACAGCGACAGGAGGCTTCTTTTTTCACCACGTTGCGGTACAACAAATTCAATACCCTGTAATTTCAATTCCGGTATAAATGGTACAATAATTTCTTTCGAATCGCTGCCGAACCGTTGACGCATTTCCAGTATTCCCATTCCGAGCAACTCTTCCGGTGTTTCATCGAGCTTCTTTCTATATTCAAAAGTGTACGCCTGGTTGATTGCACCGTTTACTACATGAAGATAATTGATAAATGCTGAATTTTCATCCTCTTCAATAGAGAAGACGTCCAGATTGTAATTTATATTACTGATTACCTGAGATTTTTCCCTGAAGTTTTGAATAAGCAACATTTTTTCCTTCAGTTCGTTCGCTTCTTCGTATCGCAACTGCTGAGACAACAGCTGCATCTTTTCTTCCACTTGTTTCTCTATGAGGTTGATGTTCCCTTTTAGAATTTCCGCGATCTCGCCGATATTCTTCTGGTAACTTTCCAGCGATTGAAGGCCTTCACACGGACCATCGCAACGCTTGATGTGATACTCGAGGCAGACCTTGAATTTTCCCGCTGCGATATTTTCGGGTGAGAGGTTAAGGCGGCATGTTCTCACTTTATATATCTTTCGAATAAGTTCCAGAAGGGCATTCACCGAGGTCACCGATGTGTAGGGGCCGTAATACCTTGAACCGTCTCTCACTATATTTCGTGTTTTATATACACGCGGAAAAAATTCATTTTTTACTACAATGGATGGATAGGATTTGTCATCTTTCAGCATCACATTGTAACGCGGCTTCAGCTGCTTGATCAGATTATTCTCCAGCAGAAACGTATCTTCCTCGGTGTTGACAACAATGTATTTTATCTTGCATATCTTCCTGACCAGGATTCTTGTTTTGGGATGCTCCTGCACCTTATTGAAATAGGAAGAGACTCTCTTCTTCAGATCCTTTGCCTTACCTACATAAATGACCGTGCCTTTTTCGTCCACAAACTGGTAACAACCCGGTTGATGGGGTATCACGGCAAGCGTATTTTTTATTTCGTCAGTCATTTTATTTCAGGAAATTTTACACGTGCAAAAATACAAAATAAAACCCATTTTTGCCTATGATGCTTTTAAGGCAAAAATGAGTCCTTTCTCGCATGTGTTTTAAAAGAGGAATACCGGTGATCAGCGGTAGTTCTATACTGAAAATTTCAGGATGGTATCTATTT
>ENA-UOOH01000846-UOOH01000846.1-fermentation-metagenome-genome-assembly--contig:-NODE-846-length-32560-cov-61.896324_pt1 | contig 32560 bp, 27 predicted proteins | sample MGYA00245778_ERZ724025 | MGnify/ENA primary metagenome ERZ724025 (study PRJEB28704, sample SAMN03018313) | fermentation metagenome | biome: anthropogenic terrestrial biome; feature: soil; material...
TTGGCTCAGACAGATCAGGTTTCTGGAAGATTATCAACCGCAAGGGATGATTCTGCCTTATGCGGAAGGTCGAGAAATTAGGTACATAGCTTGACTATTTCAAGTCATCGAAAGTCGCAACCAAGAGCTCGTCGAGTTTCCCCTCCTTGACAGCAGGTCTGGTATCGACGCTCTTGAAGTGCTTTCGGCTAATCCTGTTTTCTGCATCGAAGCTGAAAATATAATTTGTGGCGATATGGTAGATGATATCGCTGGGTGCAAGCCCATATAATTGCTTTTCAAGGATGTGCTTCAGCCGCGCATCATTGTCCGGTATCTTCTCTTTCATCACGGGGTTATTGAACAAGCGCTTTACCAGTTCCGTGATATAAAGGCCGGACTTCATGAAAAGGTCGATGAAGGTTTTGTCCGGGTCTTCAAATATATGCGGGTCTTCATCCTCGAGTTTCTGTACCATCATCTTTACGACCTGTTTCGGCGTGAAGATCTGGTTGGTCTCCTGCGGCGGGATATAATTGAAGATGTCCTCCTGATGGGATTCATCAAAATAATCTGCGAGTCTTTCGCGTATATTCAGGAATTCCTGGATCGCTTCATCGAATACTATTTCATTGAATAGGCCGCCACTAAAGTGTTTTTCCTCTCCGGTCATGTCATCGATATACGTACCGCCGTCTCGCAAGAATCTAAACTGCTCTTCAGTAATACCGGTTACCTCGAGGAATACTTCCTCAGGGGTATAGTTATCGAAATTGCACAGCCTTGTACCGCGCTCGCCATATGCCATCAGGAAGCTCGGGATGGTCCTGGCAAATCCGCGCAAGTGTCCGCGTACCTCTTCTTCTTTGGAATCCTTGTTTTTCTTTGCCTTGATCTGAGCTTGCTCTTCGACTTGAACAGTCTTCTGCTCCTCAATCGTTTCTTTGATCGTCTCATTCAGGTTTTTGGTGAACTCAACCCGCAATCTTTCGAATTCCTTTCGTTGCTTGGCTTCTATCTCTTTGATGGCTGTCTCGATCTCATCTTCTGCGAGCGATTCCTCTACCATCTTGATTTCCTCTGCGGCCTTCTGCTTGACCTCGAATTGCTTTCTATAATTATCATTTTCGACCGCTTTTACCTTTTCGGTAATAATCTCCTTGACCTGTTTTTCGATCTTGTCCGCCTGTGTATTTGTCAGGTCAAAGCCGGTCTTGACCGTATCCACTATAATTGGCTTCGCCAGGTCCATAGCAACATCGACGATCTTAGCGGTAACATCCAGGGGGACGTGTGCTTCCGATGAGATTCCGCCAACAGCTGTTTCCACGGCAGTTGTCATGGCCGAGACATCATACACCTTGTCACCAAATAACTCATTCTTCTTACTGATAATGGTTTCGGTTGGCACAACCACGTTGCCGTCTTCATCCATCTTAATACCCGATAAATCTATGGTGGTAGCAGACGTGTCTTTCTTGCCCTGCTTTTCCACTGGAAGCTCGCTTAAGATGCTGTCGACGATCTCTTTTGGTAAAGCGAAAATCCCGGAAATATTGGCAAACAGTAAGTTGCTCATAAATCCGCGCTTAACCACCTCTGTCGCCAGGATGGTTCTTGGAATTGTGAGAACCTGCGTAGCATCGAGGGGTACCATAGTGCCGTGCTCATCTTCTCCGATGACAGGGAAGAAGTTAAGCAGCCGTTTGATATTTTCCGGGCGATCCTTGTCGCTCACGCTGCCTTGGCCGAGTAGTTTGTTGGCAAAATCATCGAACATCACCAGCGTTCGGTCAGGCGCAAAGTCGAATATGTAGGCGTTTTCTTTTTTATAGTATTTGCCGTTTTTCTCGTAGTGATATGGGTTTTGGCAGCGGAATGCGGCCTGCATATACAGAGCGGGGCTGGCGATGTTGCTCAACATCATTACTGCTGTCCACTCAGGGATGGTTACACCTGTAGTCAATTGTCCGACGCTGATCGTGATTGTGTACTCGTTTTCAGCGATGACCTTGCGTACTTTATCATAGCTCTTTTCATTTGAAACGAAGTCTTCCGCCTCTTCGTTCAAATCCTTACCATCCCCGGCAGCAATTGTTATTTTGTGGTGCATGAATGCCGCATCGTTCTCGAGTAGTTTTGCCAGCGCTTTTGCGCTGGCGACTCTGTCGAGGAGCCAGAATGTATGCTTCAGCTCTTTACGCAGGGCAGGAGTTGAGAATGGGTACTTTTCGTTCTTTGTCAATCTCTCCAGCCACTTTTTCACATCTTTCTCGTGTTTGAAGGTAGTCTTTCCTTCTTCAACAGCGAAAAACTCATTGAGATCAAACGCAAAATCATACGTGGTTTCCCCGATAGTCTGCCCCTCAAGGAGCTTCTCTTCAATCATCGCGGAAAGCTGGAAGGTAAACATATTGAGCTGTGGTAATGGTTCATATGGATTACTGCCCTTATTAAAATCCCAGCTTCTTTTGGCTTCTTGTTCATCAGCATATGACCAGTTAAATATCTGTTCCGCACTGAACTTACTGTTGGCAATGGCCTTAAAGGGCGTACCAGACATATACAACGTAAACTTCCTTATTATTCTTGAAAATGCCCAGTCGGTCTTTGATGTATCCACCCCTTCGTGCGCCTCATCAACGACGAGAAGGTCCCATCTTAAATCTGCGACCCACTTTAGCTTGTCATATATACCGCCAAATGCGATTGACCCTTTCAAATCCTGCAGACTGACAAAGGCTATTTGTTTGAATTCTTGCTCATCATTGGAGTTTATGATGATGTCGCAGTACGCCTGACGGGATAATACCCTTGTGTTTTTTAGAGAATCGCTGTCAGACACGAAAAACATATGAGGCTCTTGCCACTTGATAAACTTCATGAAGTCGTCGTACCAGGAATTTGCTATAGCCGGACGGTTCGTGACGATCAAGACATTCTTAAATCCGCCTTTGCGAATGAAATCATAGGTCGCGAGAGTCTTCCCGAAACGCGGTTTAGCATTCCAAAGGAAGTCCGCCGGTTCCTTCCCGGATTTCAGATACGCAAGTGTACGCTTAACGGCATCGGCCTGCTCCTCTCGAAGCTGGTATTGTGTTCCTGCGGCAGGGTCTTGAATCTGGCCGTAATCTCTGAAAATAAATTTCCTGAAAAGCTCCTCCGCCTGTTTCTCATTGCCTTCGCCAAAATAGAACCATTCGGAAAGCCTGCCTGTATTCTCGAATTTCCCCCGCTCAATGCCGGACTGTACTAAATACCAGTGAAAGTCATCATCGGTAAAATATTCGCCGCCGTCATATCTTGCGTCGTGAGACCACAGCAATTCGTACTTTGTATCCGAGGTATGTGTTTGCTCCTTTATGCGCGTTTCAGCATCACGATCTGTATAACCAATCTTGACCCAGCCCTTTTTGGACACATCATTCGGAGTTATGTATGCATAGATGGTTGGGCTCGCCTGGTCGATGGTTTTAATCGCTGTGCTAGCCATTATTCCAGCTCCTTTACATGCGATTCGATAAATTCTATCTCGGTCTCATCGAGCCCATATTTCTTATATAGTTGCTGATCAATTTCGCGTATTGACTGCGACCAGTCGATGTCGGATGCGGGGGTGAAGTCTTGGAGCGGGACGTACAGCCATTTTTCAGATGTGTTGTCCTGTGTTACCTTTAATACTCCCAGTAAAACACGGGCGAATTTGGAGCATATATATTTCAGAACAGCATTTGCTTCGCCTTTAGTGTCAAATGCCCCAATTGTTATAAACGTTTGTGTCGTACCTACAAAAGGAGTGCCTAATAACGGCGAACTTATCATCCTGGCAGCTGCATCAAATAACGTTCCTGAAGCGCCGTTGGATTTTGAAACAAACACTTTGTATTTGGGTAAACTTACGTGTTCGGAGATGTAATCACGGCGAACCCATTTATACACACGCTTATTGTTTTGTAGGCCTAATACTTGAATATATAAATTAGCATCATGTGGTTTTTTATCAAGAAAGACAAAAGCCAATCTGTCAAAGGCATTAGATGTAACATCATATTTATGCCCCTTGCTCAATAAGCTTTCAGCATTTGGATAATCTTTATGCAATTTATCGGTGTACTGATAGATGTTTTGTCCAAAAACGATGTTGCTAAAACTATCGCTATTCGTTTTTACTACCTTTTTCAGGATTTCATTTAACTCCGGAAAAGTAGTGAATGTCCCAATCGCTCCGAAGTTCATATCGGAATCACGATAGGTAACGGCGACCCCACCAATAATACTGGTATTCCCAAACACTTTGGAACTGTCTTGTTCAAAAAACTCGACTTTCAAATGCTCATCTTCAAGCATTTTCTGATTCCATGTTTTTGGTGTTTTGCCTGCATTGAACAAGAAACGTGCCGGTGTAATGAAGCAGGCCCTTTCGGCGATCTTGTAAGATTCATCCATAAATAAATTATAAATGGGTTTATCACTTGTTCCCTTCACTTCCTCTTGATACGGAGGATTGCCTATCACAACATCAAATTTGAATTTGCTGGGTTTCCTAGCAGACATGTCCTTCTCTTCTTTCCATAGCAGTTCGATATCCGCGACCGCAAAGCTTTCCTGCCAGTCGTTAGCCGGTTTTCCCTCAGCATTCATACCATCAAACTCAAATTGTCCCTGTTCATCAAACATGCTTAACTGCACGCCGCTTTTTGAGATATCATCATCCCCAAATAGCGACGAGTAAGAAAAGGCGGTGCGCCTTACCTGCCGCGGAGACTCCTCGACAGGCTTCCACCGGCTAAAGACAATTTCCTCACCGGAATTATTCTTGTGCGTAAGAGTATCACCCTGTACGACATTTGCCCGAATGATCGTGCGGGCTGACTTATAAAGATCTGATTGTCTAGACAGCGGAGCACCGTGCGCGGTTTCATAGAAATCTAAAAACAGCTGAAGCATATTTTGTCTGGCAGCCTCGAGATTGTCCTCTAGAAACTCAATGCCATAAATACTTGATAGCGCCCAAAGGGCATACATGTTCCATGCATGTCCGCTATGATTATCGGTAACAAATTGCAGTTTCATGTCTTCGATGGCAAGCAGGAAAGCACCTTCACCAGCGCTCGGTTCAAGAAACGTCGCAAAGACTTCTTCGGCCTTTTCCTTGATTCCCGGTATAGCCATCATCTTATCAACCACCCACTGAGGCGTGAAGACTTCACCGTGCTTTTGCACACGATGCTTTGATTTAATCAAAACAGAATTCCTTTTCCCAGTCGTATTATCGGGCTGGTCATTTATCATTGCTCGCTGCCCCTCGCAGTTTCTTTATTATGGAGTATTTCTTTCATTATAATCGTTGTTCCTCTATCGATAATAGTTTTGGTGCCGACATTAGTGTCGGCACCAAAACTCTGTACTTGATATCTTCCAGGCCGAACACTTTGAACAAGCCGACCTTGATGTCAATTAGCAGACCAAACTGGAACAGGAATTTGGTAAGGACATTCATGTCCTTACCAACAATATTCAAACTTCCTATCATACAGCAACGCTGCAATCAATACTACAAATATGGATCCGGCATTATGCACCAATGCACCCGTTGTAGGGGTCAACCATCCCATAAATGACATTATTATTGCCACGAAATTTATAAATAGGGACAGAGAAATGCCGAATTTTATGGTGCGCACGGTCGCATTGGAAAGGCGTTTCAGATACGGAATCCTGGATATGTCATCACTCATGAGGGCAATGTCCGCAGCCTCTATGGCAATGTCACTGCCCATGACTCCCATCGCAACACCTACAGATGCCATTTTGAGTGCAGGAGCGTCATTTACGCCATCGCCAATCATACAGACGGACTTGCCCTCCTGCTGCAATTGTATGATGTGCCGTACTTTCTCCTCCGGCAATAATTCCGCCTGCACAGAGGTAATACCCGCTTGTTTTGCAAAGTAATCAGCCGTTCTGCTGTTATCACCGGTAAGCAGTACCGTCTGTGTATCCATCCCATCCAACAGGGCGACCATCGCATTTGCCGTGGGACGCAGTACATCGGAGAGTGCAATCACGCCCAGGCAAAATCCGTCTGCAGCAGCCAAAACCAAAGCCTTGCCTTCATTGCGTAGCTCATGCAGAGTATCACTAACCTGTTGCGGGATATCGATTCCTTTTTCTATTAGATATTTCTCACTGCCGCAGAACAGATTTCGTCCAGAAACATTGGCGCAGATTCCTTTGCCAGCTTCCATTCGAAACCCTGCGGCATCTTTTAAGACGAGGTCTTCTCCCCTGGCATGTGTTACGATAGCTTTTCCTAGAGGGTGTTCACTGCGGGATTCTGCTGAAGCTACCAAAACAAGCAGCTCATTTTCATCCAGTTCTTTCGAGAAAGGAATCGTGTCACTAACTTCAAGTTTTCCGAATGTAAGAGTCCCGGTCTTATCAAAGGCTATGGTGTCCACCTTGCCCATCTTTTCTAGAGCTTCGCCTGATTTAACGATGACCCCATGTTTGGCAGCCTGCCCAATAGCAGCCATGATAGCGGTGGGGGTAGCCAGAACCAAAGCACAAGGGCAAAACACTACCAGTACGGTAACACCACGAACGATATCCTGCGTAACGAAATACGTTACAATAGCAATTAATAATGCTACCGGCACAAGCCAAGTTGCCCATCTATCTGCTATGCGCTGTATTGGCGCTTGCTTGTTTTCTGCGTCCTGAACCATCCGAATCAGCTTCTGTAATGAGCTGTCCTCACCAACATTAGTTGCTTCCATGTCGATTGCACCAAAACGGTTGATGGTGCCACAGAAGACACTGTCGCCTACTTCCTTGTCCACAGGCAGTGATTCACCGGTCATGATAGCCTGGTCGACTGATGTATTTCCACTGATGATTCTCCCATCAACGGGGATGGTTTCTCCGGGAAGAACTCGCAGAATATAGCCTGCTTTGATTTCTTCCGCATAAATCATTTCTTCATTTCCATTATTAATTCTGCGTCCTTGCTGCGGAGCAAGGCTGATGAGCTCCTTAAGTCCCTTTTTAGATCGTTCAGCTGTTTTTTCCTCCAGAATTGCACCAATCGCCATGATAAATGCAACCTCTCCGGCCGCAAAAGTATCTCCAATAGCGACAGCTGCAATCATGGCTATGGAAATCAAGAGTGCAGAAGAGATCTTGCTCATTCCTTTGTTATGGATAATTCTCCATATTGCCAGATATAGCAGTGGAATCCCGCTGATAATCACTGAAACCCATGCCGGATCAACAGGAACTTCCATTTTCATCAGCATAAGAATAAGGCTTGCAGCTAGAAACACGCCGCTAACGATCGTCATAGGTACTCCGGCTAAAAAATCACTGATTCTTTTCATCAGATAAAGCCCTCCAGTTGCCTAGTTGGTTAAATAATGTTACAATTAGTACGTTACCGAACATGTTGTTCGTCATGATTATATGGCTTTTCGAAGCAATATTCAATAACTAAAATGACTATTATGTACGTTACCGAACGTTTTAGTTTATTTGTACGGGAGGAATAACTGCAATGGACAGAAGGCAACAGAAAACAAGAGGCGCTATTTTCAGGGCATTCAGTACACTTCTTGAAATAAAGCGGTACGGCAATATCACGATACAGGAAATTATTGATGAGGCGAACATTGGCCGAAGCACTTTTTATGCGCACTTTGATACCAAAGACGAGTTACTCAGAGCAATGTGTACCGACATCTTCAGCCATGTATTTTCGGATGACCTCATATCAGAAAAAACCCATGATTTTTCAGGCAATAACAATGGGCTTGAAACAAAGCTCACGCATATTCTCCATCATTTGAAGGACAGCGAAAAAAACATCGTCGGCATTTTATCCTGCGAAAGCGGCGAACTCTTTATGAAGTATTTTAAAGGATACCTTACCGAGATGTTCTCCAAGTATTTAAATGGGACAAATGTGAATGCCCCTGCTGATTTCGTGTTAAACCATCTCGTAGGCAGCTTTGCCGAAACAGTTAAATGGTGGATTGATAACAGTATGAAATACACACCTGAAACGACCGCCAAGTATTATATGGAGGTTAGCTGTGTTGATAGAATTACGGATTAAGAGGCTTGATAGAAGTATTATTGCTTAATTGCCATACTTAAAAAAAGAAACCGGGCAACCCCGGTCTCTTTTTTTGCGTCCCTTTTTTACAATTTAACCCAATACGAGCTACCGTCGCGGGTGCGATCCAAAAAGCCGTATTCGATTAAGTAGCGACGCAGGATCACATAATCTAATTCGTAGACTTGCTTCAGAATCTCGTTAACTTCTTTCTCAGTATATTGGCGTCCGGGCTCAAATTTCGCCGAGATATGCTGCACAACAGCCACCCGGCGCTTCTCTTTTGACGGCCAGTCAATTAGCGGCCCTTGCCCATTATCCTCAAAGTACTTATGAATGATCTGCTCTTTTTCTTTTTCGGTAAAGACATAGCGTTCGTCAACCATTTTTGCACCTCTGTGTACTCCGACCAGTGCGTCGGCACCTTCCTGTTTTCCGACAAGGCTCATCAGCGCCAGATACACCTTGGCCTGTTTTTCCTTTTCCCTGAGCTTGAAACGATGATTTCGGACTGTGGAGGTACTTCCCTGACCCAGCAATTTGGCGATCTCAGCATCATCAGTGCCTTGATGGAACTGTCTGAGCAATTCGGACTGCAATTCGGTGATCCCGCCGCTGCTGGCTGCGACGCCCAGCAAGTACTCGAACAGCGAGCCGTGCTCCGCGGCAATATGCGCCTGAACTGCACGCTCAGCTTCATAAAGCACTCCTTCCATGGGATAAATAATGCCTTTTTCAAAAACCGCTCCGCAGATCAGACAGACATACGACTTTGCCGACGCCAGTGCAGATGCCAGTGCCGGCACTTGAGACAGTGACTGTGTCTGTTTCTGAACATCAATATAATAGCCGCGCCTGATGTCGGATAGATCTGCTTCCCAAAATTTCTTGGATAAGTCCAAAATAGACACCTCATGTTCTGCCTATAGATAGAGTAGACGACCCGCGTTATTGTCTATCCATATCTAATATACTGCGCCTTTCTCGCATTGTCAACTATGATCACACCGGATATTTTTGCCAGATAATTACACCAGGTTTCTCGCTCACCTTCCTTGTGACAACTACAATTGCACCCGGGTTTGCATTTTCATAAGTTCGCGCTGCAATATTGTGGTATAATGCTGGCATGCAGAAGGAAATCTGCATTAGAAAGGGGTTCATTTAAAATGAACAGACCAAAACAATTGGCGAGGCCTCCCTGTTAAGCTTTAGGCAGCGGCATTCCCCGGTTGGCCTTTGCCATGACCGGACTGTACCGTCGCAAGCAACTGATCAATGTTGTTATCAAAGTCACTCATGATCAGGCCAGAAGCAACCAAAAAGTAAATCTGAAACCGACTCCCGATGATTTGGACGGTGCTTGACGCAGCGCCCTATTTTGCGTTGTTCGCCAAATCGTCCTCTTCCGCTCCCGTGCACCACCACTCATTCTGTCGTGTTATTAAAAGACATTACAGAATGGAGCGGGAGAACGATGGAAGTCATTAGGGGTAAACAAACCCTTGTCATAGATAATAATCAGTTTGATCATCTGATATCAGGACACCAAAATGTCCTGATTGATATTGGCACCGGAGATGGCTATTTTGTCAGGCACTCCGCGGCCAAAACGCCCGACAGGCTGGTAATCGGAATCGACGCCTGCCGCGGCAACCTATGCGATAACTCGCGCAAAGCACCGCAGAACGCGCTGTTTGTAATTGCCAATGCGCTGAGTTTGCCCGGCGAATTGACCAACCTGGCGGATCGGGTTACCATTAACTTCCCGTGGGGCAGCCTGCTCTCCGGGCTGTTGACAGGCGACGCCGCGCTGATCAGCGGTCTGTTCCGCATCATGCGCCTGCAGGCCAGTTTGGAAATCAGCCTGAACGGCGGTGCTCTTGCCGAACAAGGCTGGTCGCTGGAGGAAGGTGCCGAACGGATCTTTAGGGTTCTAAAAGAGAGCGGATTGCGCCTTAATAGACCGCCCATGCCGCTCGCAGCCAGGGAGTTACATTCCTACCCGAGCACCTGGGCCAAGCGGCTGGCCTTTGGCCGTGATCCACATGGGAAGTTCCTGCAGGGTCATAAGAATTAATACGGTTTATCGAACTAATGGCGCACATTATCGGCAGAGCCGGGCACATGCCCGGCTCCGTTCTATTACGGCGCAAACATCCCTGGTGCCGTACTTAGTATTGACAAGAATGAATCGCAGAAAATCCAGATAACTATGAATCTCAGGTAGGTTATTTCTTCGCCGCCTTCAAACCAGTGTCTGTGACCGGCCAGGAAAGCCGCCAGGGTTGCTGTCAAAATCGCAATCAGCATAATTCCAGTTTCAGATGTCGCGCTGGCATAGAAGGCCGGCACCTCAATTTTCAGACAAACCAGTAGAATTATTGAGATGGAGAGCATCAGCAAGAAGTTGACCTTGACTAGTATGTTATAGCGTTCCAGCAGAAAATAGATCAGTAAGAACAGCGCTAATACTGGAATATTAACGCCCAGAAAGGCTACCGCACCGGCCAGGCTGTACAGCACAATAAAAATGATTTCCCGGGCTGCGCCGCCGACCCCCCCAGAAACGATCCATGCCGACCAATGATTAACCCATTGAGGCAGTATCGCCTGGCTACTGTTGCGCATAAAGATCTTATCATGCGAGCCAAGCTGTTTCCAAAGAACCAGCATGTCGCCTGCTGCTGTCATTCCCGCGGAAACCAGACGATGGCTTCCGTAATACGGAATGAACCGCTCTGGCTCAGAAAACTTATCCTGAATTGTATCATACCTTGACCAATAGATAAAAACCCGTCGGTTATTAAAGTCTTCCCAGAAAACAACCGGTTCACCCTGACTATTAACCGTCACGTCACCGGCGACTGCAAATCCATTTTTACCCTGAAAGGTCCACAAATCCGCCAAAGTGCCATTCGGCGTTACTTTCGCTAAATATGCCTTGGAATCAAAGGTATTGAAAAATGTATGCCAGAAAGAAAAGTTCCAGGTGATATAAACTGCGCCGTCGGGGTCAAGGCTCATGGAAGGGCCGACATCCTCAAAATAATAACGCTGACCGTCCTGACCCCCGAAATAGACTGCCGCCTGGCCCAGTTTTAGTTTTTCCCGCGCCGCCCCCGCCTGTGTCTCCGCCTCAGCCTCCGGATTCAATGCAACATAATACTGAAAGCTCTGGGTCCCGGTCCCATTTTTCTCTTTCCAGGTGATATGCAGTCGGCCGGAATGATCTCTAATCATGGCGGGCAGTCCCAGCATCTCCGCAGAGGAAATCAGTTGTGGTTTTGCTGCGGCGCGCCCAGATGCATTTTCGTCGTCCCCGCCGCTCCTGTTCGCACCTGATGCAGGCCCTTCGCCCAAGATACATTTCTGATAATAAAGCTTATACGATTCAATATCTTTAAGCACATATGCTAAATGTAATTCGCCGCCGCTCAGTACCCCGGCGATGTCGCGCGGCCATTCCAGCAAAAGATCAAACGGCCTGACTGAGTGACTGCCATTCTTCTCCCGGGTGCCTGTGTCTGTGCCAGCCCCAACATCAGTACCTGTGCCTGCCATAATGCAGACAAGGCTGGGCCGGTACAAGCCATCCTCCTTCTCAGTGATCAGAAAGGCAGCCCCCAAAGGTGCGGTGCCTAGACCTGCAATATAGCCAATATCCGTGTCTTCATTAAAAGCAATTGTATGCCGTCCAGCCACCTGCCCCCGCGTAGTCAGGAGGTTGAACTCCAACTGATTGTGCTTCGCAAGCGTTAAGAGATTGATGCGGCCCTGGGCATCCAAAAACCAGGCCGGGCGCTGATTGAGAATCACCTCGCGGCCGACCTCATTGCATGGTGCCAGCGCGAAATCCTCTTTCGCGTCTGTTGCGCCACCGGCCAGAAAAATATGGATGATGATACTAACCAAAATGAGGACTGCCAGTAAAATAACGGTCTTATTAACGCGCAAACGGGTCAAAGGATCTCAACACTCCTTTCCCGACCGAATATACAGCCGACACCGCCACAAAAATCATGGCAATCGGAAAAATGCTGGTCCACCAGCTTGACAGGTACTGTGAACTCTTAACAGATTCAGCGACCAGCGAGCCCCAGGTTGGGAAGCTAAGTATATTTAGATACCCAAGGCTGCATAACAGCAGCATTGTCCGTCCAACCAAGATCATACTTTGTCCCCAAACCAGCGACAAGAGATTAGGCAGCAAGTGGCGCACAATAATCTGCACCGCAGAGTTTCCCATAGCTTCGGCAGCTTCGACAAACAGGAAGTTGCGTATGGCGAGAACCTGCGCGCGCACCACACGGCATAATTCGGCGACGCCGAAAATAGACAGAACCATAATCATGCTGGTTGAACTTCCTGTCAATCCAATGATCAAAAAGATAAAAAAATAACTCGGAATGGAGGAGACCAGATCCAGGATACCGGAGACAACGCGGTCAAAGACCCCCTGCAGGAAACCGCATAACACACCAATTGCCGTCCCGAGTATTGTACTGATCAGGGATACGCCAAATGCAATCCCCAAAGTCTGACGGCCCAGCAGAAGAATGACCAGCAGGTAATTACGCCCATACCCGTCAGTTCCAAAAGGATATTGCCATGAGGGTGCTTTCAGCATGTTTCCGATTTGCAGAGGCATATCCTCCGCCTTCTGAAAACCGAGAAACACCGGATAAAAAGAGCCAAGCACCAATGCCCAGATAACCAATAGCCCGATTATAATTGACGGTTTCATCAGGCGGCTGAAGAATGAGGCCACCTGATTCTTGCCGGGAAGCCGCAAGTTAAAGTTAAGCCGAAACCAGGAATGAGGCTCCGCGGCTGGCACCGCAGCCGCCGAAATCAAGCCGTTTTTCAGCAGATTGTTGTCTTTCTTACGCCGCGCATATTTTAGTTGCAGAGGAATACTGACACCTAGTAGACATGCTCCCATTCCAGCCAGTATCCAAGACAAACTGCCGATATTCTCATAAATTCTGTATAAATACACGCGGTATAAGACTACCGGCACGATTCCTCCAACAATCAACATTCGAAAACGGCAGCCAGGCATGGAACCAGGCCGTTTCGCAGCGCATGTTTTGACAAGACGATCCGTCCTGAAAGGCCTTTGGCACGGGCAGTCCGGATGTAGTCCTGCTGCAGTATTCCGCTGATCGTCTTGCGGACATGCTCGGTAAAAGAGGCCACATAAGTGAAAGAGAGCGTGATCGCCGGCAAAATGAGATGACGCAGTCTGTCTAGAAAGTGCTGCCAAAAATTCGACTCGTAGAGCAGCGGATCCGACATCCCGGAAGACGGCAGCAGCCTTAACCTCACAGCAAAAACCATCATCAAAATAATGGCAATGGCAAAATCAGGTATCGAGGTATTCACCATACAGAAAAAATTAATTATTTTAGTAGCAATATGATCCGGTTTTACGGCGGCAAAAGTACCCAATAAGAAACCGAGGATTACTAAAAATAAAAGCGCGGTCCCGACCAAAAGCAAACTGGCATTGAACATTGGAATAAGCTTTTCGGAGACGGAATCAAAAACCGTATCACCACGGAAGCTGGCAATATTGCCGAAGTTGCCCCAAAAAACGTTTTTCAGCCAAGTGAAATACTGTTGGGCAGGTGATGTATCAGTCTCATTGATGCCTTTGTGGCGCACAATGTCAAAAGGAGTCACGGCGTTAACCGGAAATAGTCTGTCGACTCCGCCCCCGGATATGGAAGCCAGCCCGAAAATAATAACTGTCATGACCCACATCAGCAGCAATACTGTCAAAAAACGGCGTATCAGATATCCATACATTGCTACACACCCTCGTATATCCAAGCTGTTCTAGCCGGCAAATTATCCTTCCGGCGCAAAGGTAGCCCGTATCTCTTTGACATTCTTCCTTTCCCACTGCTCCAGTTGGGATCTGAGTCTGGCCAGAGCTGCCTCGTCTCCAACGACTATATCATTGTTTTGGCCAATTCCGCTTAGAACTTCGATAAACCCATTACCGGTTTCCCCAATTTGGACGCGCCGGGGAGTTACTTTGCGGGTCTTTCGATCTACGGCAAATACATAATAGACTGTATCTTCACCGGTACGAAGAATTGGTGATGTTTTTGGGATTTTACGCGCAACAACCGCCTGGGGCGGAAGCAATAAGATGTCCGGGCGAGTTACTTCGATTTCACCGCTGACTTTTGTGCCCGGAAGCAGTGTTATCTCCCATGCCTCAACATTTACAGCTATTTCAACCATGCCATTCTCGGCCTGGTGGGCAATCCGGGACACCTTTCCCATAATCGGGCTGCGCTTTTCAAAATTCAAATGTACGACAGCATCCACTGCAAGTAAATGAAACGATTCAGCCGGGACAAAAAGGACAATCTGCGGCTTATTGATATCGCCAATTTCCATCAATAAAGAGCCTTTGGTTACCTGGTCTCCTCCTGCAACTTTGATATCCAAAACACGCCCGGCAGAAGGCGCTTTAACATGTGCCTGGCCAATTAGCTGCTCCAGACTGCTGGCTTCTTTTTGTAGCAGGGCAATCCGTTCCCGATCCAGTCTTTTCTGGTCTTCCGGATTAGCCAGAGACTGCAGATTCTGACGTGTTTCCTGCAAAGCCAGCTGAATCTGAGTCAGCTGTGCCTGCATTGAGAGCCGCTTGAGCGGAACGGTTTCTTCCCGAAACCGCGTTAGCTCTTCTTCAGCCCAACTAAGATCAACTTTTAACAACTCCAGCCTTTCAAGTGCTTTGTCATAATCTCTTTTGGAGACTGCCCCCGCTTCAAATAAAGTCCTAAGACGCTTACCTCCTGCTCCTGTTCTGCCACGGCAAGCTGCTGATCGGCAAGATTCTTCCGGAGATTATTCTCCTGTACTACAAGCGTCTGTTCCATTTCACGTTCCTGGAGCCGCGCCGCAGCAAGCTGCGCTTCTTTCTGGGTGATCTCCGTATTAATACGACGCAGATTCTCCTGGTTTTGCCGATCCAGCTGCGCAAGATTATCTTGCAGTATTTTAAGCTCCAGCCGGCTCTGGGATAGCTCGGCCTGCCAGTTATCGACTGCATAAATTAAAAGATCCTGCCCTTCCTCTACCAAATCCCCGGCAGAAATCAATACGCGCTCGATAATCCCTGAACTAGGGGCAGTGATTTTTGCTTCTGAAATCAGGCGTACTTCGCCAGTAGCGGTCACCAGACTTTGGGCAGTACTGTAATCCGGGGTAACCGCCTGCACCACAAAACCATTCTGCAAAAAATAAACTGCCGTTAGCGATAAACCCAAAACAATAACAATGAGAATCAGTCCAATGATTAATTTATAACTGCTCATCGCTGCCCTCCTTTTGAGCCTTCCGGCTGGCGCTGAATACAACCGGCTGCTACTGCAGTTATTTCCATATCACTGTGTAAATTTCCTCCGGAAATATAGACATCGGCGGCAGACTGTGGTTGGACGGCAACGGATGACGTACAGCTGCAACACATCGTAAAACTGACATACTATTGTCAAAACATTGCGCTATAATGATTGCAGATACAAGCAATTACAGTAATCCGGCAAAGGGGGATTTCTATGCTCGAACTGCCCGAAGCGGTCGTCCTGGCCCGCCAGATTAATGAAAACATTTCAGGCAAGCGAATTATCTCGACCACGGCCAATCACTCGCCGCATAAATTCGCTTGGTACACAGGTGATCCTGCCGATTACAACGAGCGTTTGGCGGGTAAGACTATAGGCACAGCCGTCGCCTATGGAGGTCACGTCGCGATTGCAGCCGATGAAATGATCATCATTGTGAGTACCGGTCTGCGCTGGCATAGACCTGAAGAGCGCCTGCCCCAAAAACATCAGCTGTTGCTGGAATTAGATGACCGCACGGCACTGACTGCCACTATTCATATGTGGGGCGTCCTATTTTGTCTCCGGGACGGTGAAGATGGTGGAATGTTCGATATAGCAGCCGCCATGAAAAAACCCTCTCCGCTAACGATGCAGTTCGACCGGACTTATTTCGACGCTTTATTGCAGGATGGCGCAACAAATCTTTCCGCTAAGGCATTTCTTGCCACAGAACAACGCATTCCCGGCCTTGGTAATGGTGTGCTGCAGGATATACTCTGGAAGGCGCGTATCCACCCAAAACGCCAAATGTCAACCCTTTCTGCACCGGAGATGCGAAACATGTATGATGCCGTTAAATCGATACTACGGGAAATGACCGAGCTGGGAGGTCGTGATACCGAGCGTGACCTGTTTGGGAATTTTGGGGGCTATGTTACCGTCCTCAGTAAAAACACTATCGGAACTGCTTGTCCGGTCTGTGACAATAGAATAAGAAAAGAGGCCTATCTTGGCGGAAGTGTCTACTTCTGCGATTTCTGCCAAGCCTAGCCCGATTTCAGCGCATACTTGAGCTATCCGGTAAGCGGGACAGAAAACGTCCCGCTTTCTGATTTAAACCGAAAAATAGCCCTTTTCCAGCGCTTGTAAGATCTGGATACTCATCATAAGATCAAGGTAGGATCATAAGTCTTGGGAAAGGGGATTACTATGCCAGTCAAGTTAGCGATCAATGGCTTTGGACGGATCGGCCGCATGGTGTTTCGTAGAGCTCTGCAAGATCCGACCCTTGAAATTGTGTGCGTGAACGCCAGTTATTCACCTGAAATTCTGGCACACATGGCCAAGTATGATACTATTCACGGTCGATGCGAAGCCGATATCCGACCTGACGAAAACAGTATGTTGGTAAACGGGAAGCGTGTGCGGCTGACCGCCGACCGCGATCCGTCCCGCCTGCCTTGGAGCGAGATGGACATCGATGTTGTCATTGAGGCTACCGGCAAATTCCGTACTGCTGAACTGGCTGGACAGCATCTGAAAGCTGGCGCCAAAAAAGTGCTGATCACCGCGCCTGCTGACGGCGTTGATCTCATGATGGTCATGGGGGTCAATGATCACCTTTATAACGCGGAAGAACATCACATTATTTCCGGAGCTTCTTGTACGACAACCTGTCTGGCTCCTGTAGCACTTGTATTAAATAAAGAATTCGGTATCAAACGCGGACTTATGACTACTTTTCATGCCTATACCAGTGATCAGAAGATTTTAGACAACCCCCATAAAGACTTGCGCCGGGCACGGGCTTGCGGCCAATCGATTATCCCCACCAAGAGCGGTGCCACGAAGGCGATCGGCATCGTAATGCCAGAATTGGCTGGCAAACTGGATGGTATTGCCTTACGAGTTCCGACACCGAACGTTTCAATAATTGACTTCGCGGTATTGCTTGAAAAGAGTGTCAACGTAAAAATCGTCAACGAAGCTCTGCGCGAAGCCTCCGAAACTTACATGAAGAACTATATTGAGTATTGTACTGAACCGCTGGTTTCATCCGATTTTAACCATAATCCCAGCTCAGCGATTGTTGACTCGCTGATGACCATGGGCGACGATGATTACATGAAAGTCTTCGCCTGGTATGACAATGAATGGGGTTATTCCTGCCGCATTGTTGATATGGCCAAAATGATAGGCCAGGCCATACTTGCGAAGGCTTCCGGGATGTAAGTATGTAAAGTGACACAGAGGGACGGTTCTTTTGTGCTGTTGGGAACGAAAAATGGCACAAAAGAACCGTCCCTCTGTGTCCTGATATGGCAGTAAGCAGGGACCGTCGGGTTAAATCCCGACGGTTTCTTCTTCCCACCATTGATAGAAGATCTTTCCGGAAGCACGTATCTGGGGAGTCTCCGGGTCGGATAGAAATATGGCGAAGGATCCTCCCGGCGGGCAAATAAATTTACCGTCTTCCACGCTGTAAATGGAGACCCCTGGCTGGCCGCGCCTTACGAAAGCTTTAACCCCACCAACAGGTTCCCCTGCTGTCATGGAAGCGTACTCCAGTCTGACCCGGGGAACCGGAAGCGGCATGTATGCGGTATTGGTTGGTGCCACATTGAGTGAGATGCGCGGTATCCCTGGCATCATGGCGTTCATCCAAATCTGAACCCGATAGGCTGTATCAAGTACATCAGTGATAGCCCAGGCCCAGACAAAAAGGTTAACTCCTGAATCCACGGGATTAGTCAGGCTAGCCCAGGCACTTGTTCCATTGCCAAACTGCAGATCTTCCGCAAGACCGGCAAAAAATCGTCCTTGCATGGAACGATACAAATCGATTGGGATTCCGGCAATTTCAGGCAGGTTCATATTATTAGTCTCCTCCTTCATGAGCAAGGTTCCTCCCACCAGCCGAAAGCCACCCGCCCGATTGTTTCGCTCGCAATTTCGTTAAGGCGAACAACCAACGATCCGCCCTCGGGAAAGATATACTTGCCTTTTTCTTCAAAAACAACCGTCGACTCCTCAGCGACCAGCTGCGAATAGATTTTCGTTCCGACAGACGGATCAACAGGCGAAGCTTCAGATAATTCCAGAATGGCGACCTTCGGTTCTGGGAGGGGACGAATAGCAGTGTTTGATGGAGTATACAGTTCAGAACGCGTGGGTGTACCAGGACCAGGAAAAAGCGCATTAAACCAAAACTCACCCGCGAAGGGAATGCCCATCACATTTGTGACTGTAATAACGTTGACGTAGAGAATGACGCCAGAACCCACTGGGTTAAAAAGACCAGCCCAGGCGTTTTTCCCGGGGCTGGCTGTCAGGTTATCAGCATAGCCAACAAAGTATTTTCCCTGCAATGATTTGTATAAAGCTACAGGAAGTATTGCAAACTCGGGTGGTAAAAATGAACCGGACAACCATGTCACCTTCCTAAATAAAAACTGCCTTTATCATCTTATGAATGATCAGGCAGGTTGTTCCAGGGGTTTGTTGTTCCATTAAACAGCGCCTCCAGCAGAAGGACCGATTTTTCCCAATTCAAAACAATCTCCATATTCTTTCGCCGCGTTTCGGGATCTTTCTCGTAACCCTCGGCTAGCTTGGCCAAGTGCTGATAATAGTGTGCCAACTGCTGTAGTGGCACCCTAAGGTTAATGGCACCCTGCCAGTCACCCCCGGAGAGTAGATCCTGCAGTCTCGCCAGAGCTTCCAGCCATTGTTCCGCAGGCATACCCGCTTCTTTACGAAAGTCTCGCACCACCCACTGGCGTTCGAACATCGAGCGTTCCTGCCACCCTTGCGACTGTTCCTCCAATGTTGCGCGAACTTCATGACATAGGCCAGCCGCCTGTTCCATAACTTCAAGAGCCGGCGGCGGTGATGTAACAGTGGACTGCCCTTTCTCGCTTTCGGGAAGATCGATTCCCGCTATATGTAGCGCTTGTTTCGATCCAAGCACTTGTCCGTGAAAACGGGGGGCCAGTGCAATGGCGGCCGCAAATCCGGCACCGGCTGCTTCAGGAGATAGTTCGTGGGCTGCACTCATGGCAAAAAACTCATCAACCGTTTTGCCGTAAAGCTTCGCAAGCTTGGGCATTGCTGCCGCAAGCGCCGGCGTACGGACAATACCTGGACCGATCGCAAAAATATGTACCCCACTATTTTCGGTTTCCCCAGCTGCGATATTAGCCAGCTCAGCCTGAGCGGATTTCATTGTTTCATAAGGCCCCATGAACGGTCCCGGTGAGGAGGAAACACAAACAAAAGTTCCTGAGTGTCTGGCCAGCATGCCGGGTAAAAAGGCCTGCGCTAACAAGACTGGCCCGCGCATATTTACCCGGTAACTCAAATCCCAATCTCTGATCGGCGTGTCATGGATCGGGCCGACCAGTGCCAGGGTGGCGTTGTTCAGGACAATATCAACCCGTCCCCCCCATGTGCCAGCCAATTTTTTCGCCAGCCGGCGTACATCTCTGGCGTTACCTACGTCAGTACGGATGAAGCACGCCTTCCCCGGCGGGCCGAACTCGGAGTTGATGCTGTCAGCAGCACTTTTCCCAGTGAGCGGGTTAATTTCGGCGATAGCGACGCGCGCCCCCAGCCAAACCAAGGCGCGGGCCGCCTCAAAGCCAATCCCTCTCCCGGCACCAGTGACCACAGCAACCTGACCACTCAAACAGCCTTGCTTGAGGTTTCCGGTGCCGATTAATGGTGGTGATGTGCAACTTGTCATTCTGTATGCCCTCCAGTATGTAGCAGCCGATTATAAAAACACCATGCAATATTTCGGTGTACTGCTTGCCGTCACAGGATAAACTACACTAAGAGTAATTTGACGGGAAGGATACATATTTGGTGGTTCAGGATAAAATAGCCCGCGGGGCTTTGTCCAGTATTGCGGCAACAATACCGCAACTAATTTTTCAGGCCGTTTCGGTGGTAATTGGCCTCAGTCAGTACTACGGCTTTGAACTATCTGCCGGAGTGTACCTTCCTGCTGATCTGACTAAAACCTTTTGGGGTGCCGTTTTTGGCGTTCTTATCTGGGAGTTTGCCAGTACTATCCTGGGCATAACAACTTGCTATATTATCCATTGGACCGGACGAAGTTACTCCTGGCTAAAAGGAATGCTGGTTGCCAATACGATCATGTTTATTGCTATTTATGGATACTTTTATGCTCTGGGAGGGCCATCCATTGCCCCATCAGATCTGGGCACTAACTGGTCGATGCTCATCGCCAATACCATTTTTGGTGTCGCCTGCGGCTGGCTGATCGTGCGCTGGAGTCCGAAGGAGGAGTAACAGTTGGGGCGCACAGGGGGACGGTTCTGCTGTGCTGTTATGGGCCAAAAACAGCACAGCAGAACCGTCCCCCTGTGTCTTCAGACGCATGAACCGTCCCCTTGTCTTGCCCAATCTGCACGGATCAGCCCAAAATGGCAGATGTCTTCGAACTGACCCCATTTGCAAACTCCATGTCTGGCGATCCCCTCCAGAAGGAGACCGCTTTTCTCCATAATGCGTCTGGAACCGACGTTTTTGAACATGCATTTGCCATAGATGCGTTCCAGCTCAAGCATTTCAAATCCAAATTGCACCACGCGCCGGCATGCCTCTGTGCCGTAACCTTGATTCCAGCGATCCGGATCAATGAAATAAGCGATCTCCGCATTGCGGTGTTCCGGAAGAATCGCCGGGAACCCTGTGTTGCCAATGTAGGCACCCGTATCTTTCACGAAAATCCCCAACTCGCAAGCAGTTCCTTTTTGGCGACAGTTATTGGTGAAGTTGATCCACCAATCGACCTTGGCGCGCGGATAGGGATGCGGAATCATCAAAGTAGTGGCAGCAATCTCCTTGCGGCTGACGACCCTGAAGACATTTTCCGCGTCTTCCGGGCAGTAGGGTCGTAGGATCAACCGCTCAGTATATAAAACTACATCCGATATTTTTCCCATAGCAATCCCCCCAGTACTGATAGTCGATATTCCCATATTTCCCGGGATTTTCGCCGACGCCTGCGGAAAGTCCTGCCCTTTCCTACCCTTATGATACAAGGGGACGGCTCTTCAGTGCTGACATGCTTAAAAAGGGACTCGTATTTAACGCTCTTACCAGGACGGACCGATATTAGAGGGGGCTGCTTGTATTGGATGGAACTTCTTCGCCTTTTTTTGAAATGGCAGTGATATAGTAATAGTAAAAAACGCCATCGCCCGCAGGAGACGGGATCGCGTCGGCATAGACTGTTTTGACCAAAGGCGTCCCGGTCACTTTTACAAAACTACCGGTTGACCCGGTGCGGCGATAGACATTGTAGCCGACAGCGTTCTTACTCTCTGTCCAACTCAGGCTGATTTGGCGTAGCTGCCCTGAAGCCTCCAAAACAACTGGAGTAACCTCTTTGCATCCAATCAAAATCGTGGCCAGCATACAAACAATGGCTAATAAAGCCCAACACCTGGAGTTTTTCAATTCCGATCCCCCCGACTTTTTCTATTTGTCGCATTAAATTATATTTTCCACCACAGGTAATACTTTCCTGCCTGCTTTAAAATACGCTGATAAAAATAAGTTATCAACATTTTTTATTGCTCTGAGGATGATACCTGGCTTTAAAACAAGTTCTCGACAAACAGTTTACATGGTGGTAATATGTTAAGTGAACGATGTTCATTTGCGAATTGGAGTTTTGAATTTTGTCAAGAATGATTGATAATCCGAGAGAGCTAATCCTTGGCGAGGCCAGAAAGATCCTTTATAACGAAGGATATTCCAGTGTAAGCATCAGAAGGGTTGCAAAAGAGTGCAACATTTCTATTGGGACTATTTATAACTATTTTCCAACCAAGAAGGAACTGATCCTTGAGATGATGACCAGCTACTGGCAGGAGTTTTTGGATAAAGCAGCGGTAATTATTAAATCTCGGGAGGACTTCTATGGAAGGTTAAGGTGCATATTTCAGGAGGTGCTTAGCTTTGTAGGCAGGTTTAAATCAGTATGGCTAAGCAGGGAGTTTTATGAATCTCCTGATTATGTGGAAGGAGGTATCCAAAGGGAGCACATTTACGTTGGAAGGCTTACTGCCATGATTGAAGAACTGCTTGGGGAAAAGGCCCCTGACAAAGTTCAAGCGGAATTTGAAGCTAAGAAAATGGCTTCCTTTATAGTAATAAACTTCATGTCAATGGTTCAGAACAGGAATTATGATTATGACTTCTTTGAGGATGTTCTTAGGAAGCTTTTGGATTAAATCATATCTTGAGATCTTGAGGATATGATTTTCTTATGAACACAAATGAACAGTGTTCACTTGGAAGCTTACGAAGATCGGATAACAAAAAAATATGGAGGCGTTCTTCATGAAGTATTTTGAAGTGTTATTTAGCATTTTGTACTTGGTTTCAGTACTCTATATGTCAATTAAAATGATCAAGTGGGGCAAGAACAGCAGGATAGTCAGGCTATTCGGATACATGGGATTTATTTTGGGCTTCGGTGATTCCTTCCACCTGGTGCCAAGGATTTACGCGCTTTTGACTACAGGGCTTGAGGCAAACGCTGCAGTTCTTGGGATTGGAAAGGCGATTACCTCCATTACTATGACAGCATTTTATGTACTTCTCTTCCTAATCTGGGAGACAAGATTCAATATCAGGGACGACAAAAAATTAAGAATAGCGGTTGGCGTACTTGCTGCTGCAAGATTAGTTTTAAGCCTTATGCCACAGAATCAGTGGACACTTTACAATGCACCGCTTGATTGGGGTATTTACAGAAACATTCCGTTTGCAATACTTGGCGCGATAATTGTCTACATTTCACTAAAGGAAGCTAAAAGGCACAGCGACAATGTTTTCAGGAAGATAGGCATAGCCGTTATCATATCCTTTGCCTGCTACTTGCCGGTTGTTCTTTTTGCCAATACCTTCAGCCTTATTGGGATCCTTATGATTCCGAAGACAATTGCATATTTGTGGGTAGTTTATATTGGGTATAAGGCAGCGTCCGCCCCTTCGGTTTTTCAGGAAGCGGAAGCAAGATGCGGCATTAAGACGCAGCCATAAAACGTAGTCCTGATACGCAGCTAATCTTAATACGCAGCTTTGGCGAGGTCTAAAGTATGAGTCAAAAGCTCGCGGCCGCCCCAGCTGCCGTGGCCTGGGATAACGATACTGGCATCACTGTAACGATCGATTAAGTTTTGTACTGCCTGTTGATAGTTGGCAACAGAACCTTCCGAGATATTCCCGAGGTTATTTGAATCCAGCGACTTAACGATGCATCCACCGAACAATACCTTTTCGGCGGCGAAATAGATTGCAATATTATCCGCTGTGTGAGCCGGGCCGGGATAATATGTTTCGATAATGGAATCGGACGCCCCGACTGTAATAGGCATCATTTCCTGGTCAATGGCGGATTCAGGCCTTGGGTAGCCTGCTCCTTCAGCCAACTGGGCAGTCTGGGGAGTACTGATTACCCTGATGTTGTCAGCGATAAGTACGGCGATCCCGCCAATGCGATCCTGGTGCGCATGAGTGATCACTGCCAATACCGGTTTTTTAAGAAACATTTGCCAGGTCGTATTCAGCAATTCAGCAGTCTGCTCGCATGTCCAGGGTGTATCAATTAGAATCAACCCTGTGGCGGTTTCAATGATCATCCCGTTCGATGGCGTGGGCCAGCCATTGTAGTTGAAATGCGAAGTATGGACCCATACAGAGTCACTCACTTTTATTAGTCTGACACCAGAAGGGTTTTGCGTTGCAACGCTCGCATTGTCTGCGCCACTGGCGGCTACGGCTGTGCTTTCGAATACAATCCCGGCCAGGCACGCCATCAGTGTGAGTACGAGCAAAGTAGACGCTCCTAAATTTCTTTTGCCAATGAAGACCGGCATATTAATGTAATCTCTCCCTCATATGTTACTTTTCACTTATAATATACCATACATGAAATTTATTTTGCCATGGAAGGCCGGAAGGGAATTTATATTAATGTAGTGAATCAATATGGCAAAGTACAACATGACCAAGGACGGAGGCATGCGCATGAAAAGGCTATTGTTCTCAAGTGTTTTGATCATCCTGCTATGCCTGATCTTACTGAGCAGCGGCTGTGGCCAAAAGCCGCAATTTACCCTGACGATCGGTGTTGAAGGTGATGGGACCACTCTGCCGAAACCGGGCAAGTATACTTATGGGGAAAATACGGTGGTAACCCTGAAAGCGACCCCCGCCGCCGGCAGCCTTTTTGATCATTGGGGCGGAGCGGACGGCGCATCTGTGTCAAGTGCGAATACGATCGTAATGAATGGCAACAAATCTGTTAAGGCCGTATTCAGCAAACTTACATATCCGCTGAATATCACCGTTAACCCGGAAGGCACCGGCACAGTCACGCCTGAACTGGTAATCAAAGCAGGCAAAGATTACGAACATGGCCAGACTGTCCGGCTGACCGCCACTCCGACCACCGCAGGCTATCTTTTCACCGACTGGGGCGGCGATTTGAGCGGCTCGGAAAACCCAGCGGAGCTATTAATTGATTCCGCGAAAAGTGTTACCGCCAATTTTGCGGAAGCGAAGATGGAAATTGTAACTCAGCCTGCAGCCAGTATCGCCGGACAAACCCTGGGTGGTTTTCCGACAGTGAAAGTAACAACAAAGGCGGATGGGACGCCGATACCTAATGTTGCAATTAATGTTACAGAAAAGAACGGGCTGCCTTTCCAAGGTATTAAAACTGTACTGACCAATGCTGAAGGCATGGCTGTTTTTAATGACCTTGTCTTTTACGAAGGTACTTATAAGCTGGTGTTTTCCTCCAATAACCTTAGTAATATTGAATCAGACTTTTTCCCTGTAAGCGTGGCAGGAGCCGGCTCCGTAGAGAACCCTTACCTGATTCATAACCTCTACGGGCTGATGTATATCGAGACTCATCTGGATGCCTGTTTCCGTATCGAGAATGACATTGATGCCAGTGATACTGCAGATCCGACTTACAATGGCGGAGAGGGCTGGCTACCGATCGGACAAACCGAAACCGGTTTCTCTGGAAAGATAGACGGGAATGACAAAACTATCAGTGGGCTGTATATTAACAGGCCAAACGAGGATTTTGTCGGATTTATTAAATCGATCAGGACTGCTGTCAGGCAAGTGTTGATCAAAGACCTGCACTTAACCGGTGTCGACATGATCGGCAGAGAATATGTTGGGGGCCTGATTGGCGGCATAACAGCAGACGATACATCGCTAATTGAAAACTGTTCCGTCACAGGTCATATTGCCGGAACGAGTTCCACAGGCGGGATGTTTGGGGGCTTACGTGGTACCGTTACTAATTGTCATACTGATACAATTGTATCAGCAGGCGTTGGTGCCTGGTATACTGGTGGTCTGGCGGGTTTCGCCAGTTCAGCGACTATCACCAAGTGCTTTGCTTTCGGGAGTGTTACGGGTCAGTATGCTGTTGGGGGACTCTTAGGAACCACGGAAGGCTGTTCAATCAATCAATGCTACGCTTTTGCTGATGTTAATTCCCTCACAGAAGTTGCTGAAAGCTCTATGATTGGGGGCTTTGCCGGATGGCTTCAGGCGGGTAGTACTGTTGCGGATTGCTATAGCAGAAGCATTGTTGATGGGAAAAACAGTGTCGCCGGTTTCTGCGGCCAATTAGCGGACTCAACAGTTGAGCGCTGTTATTCCACCGGTGCTGTTACATCTTCTGGCACCCATGGTGGTTTTATAGCCTTAACCTATGGTATTACAAGTATTACACACTGCTATTACGACAGTGATACTTCCCAGTGTTCCGATACTGGTAATGGCGACCCCATGACCACCGCGGAAATGCAGGATTGGGAAAATTATAACGAGTGGGATTTTACGGCGGTTTGGAATATCAGTCCGGCCATTAATGATGGGTATCCGTATTTGCGGAACACGCCAGCAGAATGATTGCTGTGCGCAACCCTCAGAGCAGAAAGATGCGATGATAATGATTCGATGATCCGAAAACCCCCGGCATAACCGGGGGTTTCTTTTAATTCGATCAATCTTACCAATCCTATTGCACTTGGCAGTGACATAGCCGGCCTGGTTTATCCTCTTTTTCTCAAAGGAATTTGCATTATCATCATGAATGAATAAACAAATAGCGAGAGTATGCCAAATATTGGGATATTGGCGTCTCATTGATCCTTTGATACTCAACAAGAATGGAGGCTTCTGCATGAAACGACTAAAGCGCACAGTTCGTGGCACAGCTCTTCCGTTGCTAATGTTGTGTCTGATACTGTTGGGTGCCGGTTGTAGTAAAAAACAATATACATTGACAATTGCGGTTGAGGGTGAAGGAACCACCTTGCCGAAGCCAGGTCAGCATAATTATGAACAAGATACTTTCGTGCAGCTGCAAACGATTTCTGACAAATACAGTGTTTTTGACCACTGGGCTGGCAGGGATGCCGATTCCGTCACAACTGACAATAAGATATTCATGCATAGTGATAAATCGATCACCGCAGTATTTACCACGCTAAACCACCCGCTTAATATCAACATTAACCCTGTCATGTCCGGCCATGTCCAAATTGATCTGGTAACAGATGCAGGCAAAATCGGATTCCCACACGGTCAGACCGCCCGTCTGACTGCCATTCCGAATCAAGCGGGCACTTACTTCGTCAAATGGAGCGGCGATTTAAGCGGGCCAGATAACCCTGTGGAGCTACTAATCACTTCTGATAAGAACATAACGGCCCATTTCGCCAAGGCGGCGCTCGAAGTGACCGCCGGACCCGGTGTTATCCGCGCCGGGCAGGCGTTCAATGTTACGATGACCGTAAAAGCGGGCGAGCGTCCGATCCCCAACATTATCATTAATCTCACGGAAAACAAAAGCCAACCCTTTCAAGGAACCAAAACAGCACTAACCGATGCAAATGGTGTCGCCGTATTTGAGAATCTGATGTTTTACGAAGGCAACTATAATCTGACTTTCTCTTCTACTAATCTCACCAGCATCAAAAAGGGCTTCACCGTAGATGTGGCCGGCGCCGGGGCCCCGACGGACCCCTATCTGATTCATAACCTTTACGGATTGGAGTTTATCGGGGAGCATCTGGATGCTTGCTTCCGCATAGCAAAAGATATTGACGCCAGCGCCACCGCTGCCACAAGTTATAATGGCGGCAAGGGCTGGCTGCCGCTCGGGCAAAAGAGTACGGCTAGTTTTAAGGGACAAATCGACGGCAATCACAAGACTATCAGCAATCTTTATATCTACCGACCTGATGAGGAATATGTCGGTTTTATCGGCTTAATCACGACTGCTGTGCAAATCAAAAACCTGAATTTAGCTGATGTGGATATTACGGGATATAACCGCGTCGGGGGCTTGGTTGGCGAAGTCAAGGATGTCCCTACCTTTTTAGCGGATTACTGCTCCGTCACAGGCGCTATTAAAGGGAGCATTTTTGCAGGCGGGATGTTTGGCCGCTTGAGCGGCACCGTTAGCAATTGTCATACTGATACAACCACAGTGGCAATAATAATAAACGATGACTCTTTTAATCTTGGCGGTTTTGCTGGTTCTGCCGCGGGTGCAACCATTACCCATTGCTATGCGATCGGGAACGTTACTGGTAACAACAAATTTGGTGGACTATTAGGCAGCGCTACAGATTCTTCCATTAATCAATGTTACGCTTTGGGCGATGTTATACGCCTTCCGCGAAATGCTCTCAACACTGCAATCGGTGGGTTTGTCGGGTATCTTGCTTATGGCTGCCAAATTACGGATTGCTACAGCAGAGGCGATGTGGAGGGGCGAGAGGATCTTGGGGGTTTCTGTGGTTATCTAGTTCAATCAATAATTGAACGATGCTATTCCACAGGCTCAGTTCCAGTTCCATTTGCCGATCGTGGCGGGTTCGTCGGATACAGGTCAACATCAGTTGAGGCAGTTATTACAGACTGCTATTACGACAGCGAGACTTCCCAATGTTCTGATACAGGCAAAGGCGAACCTATGACTACTGCGGAAATGCAAAATGCCGACAATTATAGCAGGTGGGGTTTTGGGATGATTTGGGATATCAGCCCGGCCATTAATGACGGCTACCCGTATTTGCGAAATACGCCGCAATAACACCCGATTGAAACGGGGATAAGAAGGCAGTGACAAGATGAACTGCTCCCTGTCAAGCAAGACACAGAGGGACGGTTCTTCTGTGCTGCCGGAGCGCAAAAACCGGAATAGCACAGAAGAACCGTCCCTCTGTGTCCTTTTCTCATACCTTCGTCGTCTTCCAACGCCCTGATTTGTAGCGGAAGTAAATGAAGCCCGAGCGCGTCAACTGATCGAGCGCCATCGCCACCCAGGCACCTGTCAGGCCCCATCCGAATCCGTTAACAAACAGGATCGACAGCAACGCCCGTACCCCTACCACCCCAACAATAGTGGATATCAACGGCCAGCGCGTATCGCCGGCACCACGCAACGCGCCGGCCAAGATAAACTGCGATGATTGGAAGGTTTGCACAAAGGCAATGATCTTCAGCGTTAGAGCTGCGTTTTTAATGACAATAGGATCAGTGGTATAAAGCGCCGCCAAATATTCCCCACCGAAGAAAAAGACCAGTCCCATGAAAGCCGCTACATACATGCCAACCCGCCGCGTCTGCCAGCCATAAAGCTCCGCCCAATCCGGTCGCTTGGCCCCCAGGCTGCGGCCTACCAGTGAACTGGCAGCCATACCAAAGCCCATACCCGGAGTAAATGAAAGGCCGACTATATTAATGCCGATCTGATGCGCGGCATAAATTGTGGTACCCAAACCCGCTACTACCTTGGTAAATGTAATAATACCCAGACGCATCATGAGCTGCTCAGCCATTGCCGGGGAGCCGATCTTGGCAATCCGCTTTATTAGATCAAAGTTGGGGACAAACTTATCTTTGAACGAAACGTGTAAAATAGATTTTCCATTGGAAATGGCGTAGAGCGCTAGAAACATGCCAACCACCCTGCCGATGGCGGTGGCAACCGCCGCCCCGAAGACACCCCAGCGTGGAAAGCCTAGATAACCATTAATCAGCAAGAAGTTGCCAATGACGTTCACTACATTAGCAATGATGTTATAGCGCATCGGAGTGCGGGTGTCGCCGGAACCACGCAGGATCGCGGTAACTGTCATACCGATCGTCTGCGGAATGAAGCTTAAAGCAATTACCTTGAGGTAAGTTACGCCATATTCAATGGCATCAGCCTCCGCCCCCATAAACACCACAATCGGCCTGGCCGTAAAATAGATTAGAATTGTGGCCAGAACACCCAAAACACCGACAATCAACAGCGATTGCCGGGCGGCGGCGTTAGCCTCGTTCACTTTGCCGGCCCCAATAAACCGCGCCACTACTGCGGTTGTGCCAACATTCAAAGCCATAAAGGCGGCCATCGCCAAAAAGACCGGCTGGTTTGTCAGGCCGATCGCAGCAATGGCTGCCGGACCGACACCGCCGACCATCATCATATCCACCATGCTGAACAACTGAATGAGAAGTTGTTCAAAAACAGCTGGCCAAGCTAGATGAATTACATTCTTGCGAGCTTCTTTGATTGCGAGCTCTCCATGTTGCCCCTGCGGTCCGTGAGGTCCCAGCGTTCCCTGTGGAACTGCCATTAAAACAACCTCCAGCTGATTCGGGATCCAAAACTTCCTATACTCTAAATTTATCATTAGTAGCGCTTATCGTCAATTTAATAAAACGTTATTAGCATGGCATTTGATGGTGCGCGGAGCAAGTTGTGATCACCGGCACCGTTTCCTAAAGGACAAGACAAAGGCGTAGCTGGAGATTATCAGCAAAGGCAGATGCAGGATACCCATCCATTCCATGCCCTTATTAAATACAAAAAACTGCATCATACTCAAAAGCCCGATCAGAACCCCCGCGAAGCTGCTAATACGTAAGGTTACAAGGTTGACATCGGGAAAAAACAAAAGCATGACAGACAGGTAGACCGGAAGCATCATACAGAATGTCAGACCGGCTTCCGAGGTTATCAGGTAATGCAGGCCGAAATCAGGTTGGAGTGTGTCCATGTTTACGGGATACCAGAACGCCATAAAGGCCAGAGGCATAACCCAAAGACGACTGAAACTCGGTTGGACCCTGTTGAAATCGCTATGCTTAGTAATAGCTTCCCAAAGCCAGGCCGCCGCGATGATCAAACAGATGACCATATTACCAATGAGCGCAGCAAACCCGTATTCGGACGTAATTGCCATGTTTTCAAATAGCCCGGTTATCAGAAAAACTAGGGCGCCATAGCAGTAGAAAACGCGGGTGGCTTTATCTTTCCATACTGCAAGCATTCCGAAGATTAGCAAGGGCAATATCTTAAATACCGGAAGCAATGCTTTCCAGGAATAGACCATGGCATTAGACAAAACGGCAATTACCACACCGGCGGACTCTCTGGAGTCGTAAGGCTTAGCCGTGTAGGCCGGTAGGAATGTTAACAGGGCGATAATCAGGTAAAACCACCATTTCTGAGTGAGCACGATCAGCCGTTCCGAGGCGGATGTGCGTGTGCAAGCGGACACGGGGGTGGACAGGCGCGTAGCCGTTGGCCGAGACGTGCGAGAGCGATTTACTTTCATAGCGACTCTCCTTTCGATTTGCCGGCAACTATCGTCTTTATATGAGTCTTATTCCTGTCAGGCAAAGGGTTTTCCTCTATGTGAGATATGTGGATGTCAGCACGTTAGGCGCGTGGCGGCGCGCCTGGCACGCTTGGCGCACGTCTGGCATAAGAGGAAAATGGTGCCATCGAAGCGAAATTTTCTTGTGCATCAGTTAAAACGTCCAATGGACAATAAAATATTTGCAAGGGGGATGCCGGATGCGAAAGGCCTTTTCAATAATTCTGATAACTGCATTGCTCGCATGTCATTTTTCGGTAGCTGCTTATGCCACGGACGACGAGCTGGAGTTCAGAGCCTTTCAGGAATATAACCGCAACAAGATTCAGTTGATGTTGGCAGGTATGAGGTACTATGGAGGGGTGGTAAGCTCCGGCTCAAGCGGCCGCAAAGATATCCGTAATGGGCGCGCGGAAAAGGAACCCGCCGCTGTTTCCTTCCCCTTAAGCAAAAAACATGGCAAGTGGTATGCATTTAGCGGCGACCAGAAATTCACCGAGGAAGAGCTGTACCTCAAGTTTGGCTTGACTGCCGAAGCGGAGCAGGCGAGGAAAACAAAGTCCCTTGGACGCGGTCTTTTTATTGGAGGGAATGCCGGAGTTATGGTAGGCGCAGGAGCAATGGGATTACAGTTTCTTTTATCCGGTGAGGTTTCATTATTGGGTTATTCCCTGACAAGCCTTGCGGTCGTAGGATGTTCCATTAGTGCTACTGTTGGTAACATAAAATGCTACAAGCGTGTATTGGATTATCCCGCAATTTATCGTTTGGTCAAAAAAGACAACCTCCAATTGTTGAAAACCTATTTTCCAGATGCTGATTTGACCGATGGGGATGCAGCGGTTGCTATCGATGGCCTCCGAACTATATCTGATATTGAGCAATACGAGCTGAAACAACTCGGGTTGGAACATTCCGGAACGAGGACATGGAAAGAGGATAAGCTGAAGATTGGCGCCACCCCGGAAGAAGTGCTCGGCGTCTTTGGCGTGCCAGACTCGGTGGACAACTTTGGAAATTTCAGTGCGTGGGATTACCTCAGAAACAAAAGGTCCTACAGATCATTTAACATAGGTACATACACGGATGATACCTATGATTATGAGCGCTACTCTTTATACTTCAAGAATGGCATGCTAGCCGACTGGTCGAAGCAGGTTTATACCACGTATGACTGACTGAGCCCTACTGCTGGGTAAACATGCCTTACCCGTTCTTATTAAGAATGTCATCCGAGAATTTTTTGATGTGCAAAAGCAGATGGGAGGATGCCATATAAATGCAGTATCATCAGCGCCGCCCCGAAAAAGCAATTACTGATCATGATCAATTACTGATGGTTCTCCGCGAGGGAAACGTTGTCACTCTGGCCATGTGTC
>ENA-UOOH01000850-UOOH01000850.1-fermentation-metagenome-genome-assembly--contig:-NODE-850-length-32486-cov-3.809380_pt1 | contig 32486 bp, 27 predicted proteins | sample MGYA00245778_ERZ724025 | MGnify/ENA primary metagenome ERZ724025 (study PRJEB28704, sample SAMN03018313) | fermentation metagenome | biome: anthropogenic terrestrial biome; feature: soil; material...
TATGTGATCCGTTTCTTCTTTCCCGGTGTGTACACGCCCGGTGGACGTCTGACTTTTGATTTTTCCAACTCAAACTTTGTGGCGATGTGGCTTTTTGTATCCGCGCTTTTATTGATTTATACTTTTGTAACGATGAAAACCCGCCGTTCCCGTTTTTATGTGGCGGTCCTTCTGGGATTTTTGTGCTATTTTATTTATAAAACTGAAGCGCGGAATATCTGGATTGCTTTGGGGATTGCTGCCTTTTTTATTTTATATAAAGTGTTTGAAAAGAAATATCCCTATAACAAGGTCAGTATTGTGGCCATGATGCTGTATCCTATGTTGTTTGCTTTGGGTTATATATTTTTATTCGAAGCGGGCATTTTGGAAAGCAACCGGGAAATGATCGAATACGGGGAAAAAGCCAACGATAGCCGCATTGAAATTTGGAAGTACGCCCTTGCTTATTTTGAAGCTCACCCTATCATCGGCGGATACAGCATCATTGAAGGAGGAAGAGGATCTTTTCAACTGCATAACACCCATCTTGACACCTTGGCCTCCTATGGAATCATCAACTATTTGCTTTTTGCCTATTATCATATTAAAATCTGTTTACAAGCCAACAGCAAATGTACCACTCTTTTGACTTCTTTTGCTTTGGCGGGATTTATCGGGCTCATAGCATCGGGGGCAGCGGAGGCTTCTTTGTATGCCAACGGTATGGGTTTGTATATTTTTGTGGCATCGTTTCTCATGATGTCTAACTTTCGGGATAACGAGGAGGGGGTATAACGGTGAAAGTGGTTTTTGTATCCAATGCCCTCACTCCCCATCAAATTCCCTTTTGTCAAGCCATGTATGCCTTGCTGGGGGAGGGGTTTACCTTTGTGCAGGAAGAGGATCGGGGAGATACCTTTGTTTCTAAGGGTGCCCGGGTTTCTCTTTCTGACTACCCTTTTGTAAAGAAAGGGTATGAAGAACGGGAGGTTTGCCTTTCTCTGATTGGGGAGGCGGATGCGGCGATCATCGGTTTTGCATCCGATGACTGGATGATAAAACGGCTGAAAAATGGCAAGCTGACGTTTCGCTATCTGGAACGGCTCTATCGTGACGGGCTGGGATGGAGGCGGTATCTTCGTGCCCGTATCGGCACCTATCTCCATCATGGCCGGTTTCAATCCTACCCTTTATATATGCTCTGCGCCAGCGGATACAACGCGGGGGATTGTGCCAGATTCCGCCATTATAAAGAAAAAACGTTCAAATGGGGATATTTTCCCCTTATGCGCACCTATGATCCCTCTACGCTCATGGCTCAAAAAACCACCGAACCGGTGGATATCCTTTGGGCGGGGCGGTTACTTTTCTTCAAGCGTCCCTTGGATGGGGTGGCGGTGATAGAACGGCTCGCCAAGGAGGGATATTCCTTCCGATTCCATGTGGTGGGGAGTGGAGAAGAAGAAGAAAATTCGCGAAAACAAGTCAAGGACGCATCTTTGGAGAAGTGTGTCAGGTTTTATGGGGAAAAAAGCACTGCGGAAGTTCGTGATTTGATGGAAAAAGCTGCGATATTCCTCTTCACCAGCGATTATCGGGAAGGATGGGGCGCGGTTCTCAACGAGGCTATGAATTCCGGCTGCGCCGTGGTGGCATCGGTGGCTGCCGGAGCGGTCCCCTTTTTAATCCAAGATGGGGTCAACGGTTTTGTGTATCCCAGCGGCGATCGGGACGCGTTGTATCACCACATCAAAACGTTATTGGAAAATCCAAAACAGCGGTATGATATGGGACTTGCGGCTTACAATACCATCACTTCGGAGTGGAACGGGGAAAATGCTGCCAAACGTCTGCTGGAACTGGTCAGATATCTCACGGTAGGGGAAGGGGACATTCCCCCCTCGGGTCCTTGCAGCCGGGCAAAGCCTATTTCACAGGATCAAATGTACTTGGCTGTGAAAAGGAATGAACTATGAACATATTATTTGCTTCCACCCAATTTCCCCAGGAAAATCGCCCCTATTACTGTGTATATCTTTATCAGCAAGCCAAAGCGCTCATGGATTTGGGACATCGGGTGGATGTGCTGATCCCTTGGGAGGGGGGGGATACCTCACACGTAATAAAAGAGCATTTTAGAGGATTGGATATGTACCGCATCGGGTTTACACGTACAAAAGCATCCCTGCTGACCTATGGAATTAAAGGCTCCTTTGCATCATTGGCAACTCAATTGCTGGGGGGATATGATTGCTTGTCCATCCATTTGGCCCCCGACTGCATCAAGCATTCTCTCATTTCGTGTGCCAAACAAGCCGGCGTGAAAACTTTTCTCCATTTCCACGGTCAAAACGTGTGGCATGATTACAACGAAGCCCATCCTATGCTGGGAAAGGTGTTGGCATGGCGAAGAAAATTCCTGCTCCAAAGTGTCGATGGGTTGATTGGCGTCAGTCAAAAGGTATGTGACCGGATCCGGGAAGGATTGCCCCACACAAATTCTCATGTGGTGTACAACGGGGTTGATCCCGATTTGTTTGTGCCCGGAGAAAAAGCAAATGTTTTTACCGTTTCCATTGTTGCCAACCTCATTCCCATCAAGGGGCATTTGCCATTGTTCCATGCCTTTTCTTACTTGAAAAACATCCATTCCGATGTGCAGCTGGTGGTGGTGGGAACGGGTCCCATGGAGGGAACACTCAAAACCTTGGCCGTGGAGCTTGGGATTGAAAAACAAACTGTTTTTACCGGCGCCATGGACTATCCAAAGGTGGCAAACTGTCTGAGCAGGTCCCATGTGTTTGCCATGCCTTCTTATTTTGAGGCATTGGGTTGCGTGTATCTGGAAGCCATGGCTTGCGGGACCCCCGTGGTAGGGTGTGCGGGACAGGGAATCGAGGAGATCATTTTTTCCGGTGAAAACGGCTATTTGGTAAAACCACAGGAAAGCAAGGAACTGGGAGAACGTTTGTGCTATCTCTATGAATACCCCGAAAAGCGGGAACAAATGGGGCGTGCGGGACGGAAAACCGTATTCAATGGGTATACATGGAAGCATTCTGCCCAAAGCTTATTTCAGGTGTATCAATCATAACAGTAAAGGGAAATCAACATGGAACAGTATGCAATTTGCGGACACGATATCCGGGATGTGCAAGCGGTGATCTTATCCATCATGACCGATATTGATGCCCTATGCCGGGAACACAAGATTGAGTATTTCTTATACGGCGGCACCTTGCTGGGGGCGGTGCGACACGGGGGATTCATTCCCTGGGACGACGACCTGGATATTGCCATGACCCGTAAAAATTATAATAAATTTAAAAGAGTGGTTAAAAAATATCTGTCAAAAGAGTATTATGCGGAAGATTATTTTGCAAACATAAACAATCCTTTGTCTATTTTAAAAATTAAGTTGAATGGTACCCGGTATGTGGAAGCCATTTTTTCTCATTTGAATATCCATCAGGGCGTGTATGTGGACGTGTTCCCTCTGGATAAGGTGTGGAAACCGGTTTTTAAACTGCAAACCGCTTTATTGATAAAACTACAATCTGTTCGGAATTATAAGCTCCTACCCCGTGGGAAAAAAAACGGGGGATGGGGCAAAAGAATCCTGTACGGTTGGATGCCCTTGCGGCTTTGCCGCGCATTGACCGAAGGCATCATGCGGTTTTTGAATTTGTTTCCTTTGCATACGGTCAATCAGCTTTGCCATCGGGGGAGACACTGGCCCCTTTTTGACATAGGAGACGTGACAGACTTGGTTGATATCCCCTTTGAATGCCAGACCTTCCCTGCCCCCAGAAAAAAGGAAAAAATCCTGACCATGTGCTATCATGATTACATGCGGATGCCGCCCATCGAAAAGCGGCAACCCACCCACGGGATCATAGAGTGTGATTTGGGGGATAGATATGGCAAATAAAATCAAATGGCCCCAGGGGAAAACCTTTGCCTTTACCGTGGTGGACGATACCGACGGGGCAACGGTGGAAAACGTCCGGCCGGTATATCAATACCTGTTTGAAAAAGGGATTTTTACCACCAAAACCGTGTGGGTGTATCCCTCCCGGGACCATTACCAAGGGGAGTCTTTGTCGGATGAAGGATATCGGCATTTTGTGCAGGATTTATCCAAAAAAGGGTTTGAAATCGGGTTTCACAATGCCGGGTCGGGCGGTTTTACCCGAGACGAAACCTTGGCGGCCTTGGAATTTTTCAAAGAAACGTTGGGGTTTTATCCCAAATTACATATCAATCATGGGGAAAACGAGGAAAATTTGTACTGGGGTTCCAAGCGGTTTTCACCCCTGTTTCAAAAGTTGTACGGACGATTCAAACCCACCGTCCATTCCCGGGGGGATGAAAAAGACAGCCCTTATTTCTGGGGGGACAAAGCCAAAGAACATATTACATACATCCGAAACCGGGTGTTTCGTCAGGTGAATACCTTACAAGCGGACAACCGCTTTCCCACCCGGGAGTACGGAAAAGATACGTATTCCAATCTGTGGTTTTCCTCTTCCGATGGCCTGCGCCTATCCACCTTTTTATCCCTGCTCTCAAAAAAGAATCTGGATACGTTGGAAAAAGAGGGGGGTGTCTGCATCGTCTACACCCATTTCGGGTATGATTTTGTGGACGAAGAGGGACATTTGAACCAAGGGTTCAAGGACACCATTGATGATTTGTCCGCTCGAAACGGGTGGTTTGTTCCCGCAAGTGAACTGCTGGATTTTTTGCAGCCCAGGGTAGATACCTCCCCAAGCCGGTTTCATGCATGGAAACTGGATGTAAAATGGCTGTTTCAACGGGCCATACATTGGCCAAGGAGTAAAGAATGAAAGATCTGCATCTTTTTTTGAACATAGTACGTTCTCTCTATCCCACGGGAGAATGGCGCGCCTACCCCATGTGTCCCCAAGACATGGTATTTGAGGAACGGGTAAAGCTCAATTGCTTTTACTGCCCCAAATACAATGTGAACTGGAAATGCCCGCCCCGGATTCCGGCACTGGATTATAGGCAAGTCTTATCCGAATACGAGCATTGCGTCCTCATTACCCTGGCTCTCCCTCTGATTGGACAGGATTTTGCGGATGTGCGGGTGAATTCGTCTTTGTTTCTCCATAAAGGGCTGTTGGCGCTGGAAAAAGAATTGTGGGAGCATGACAATGCCACCGCCGTGTCTTTCATCGGCGGGTCCTGCAAATTGTGTAAAAACGGCTGCGGCATCGAGAAATGCAATAATCCCGCCATGGCGAGAATGTCCCTGGAAGCCGCTGGGATCAATGTGGTGAAAACTGCCGCCAAGGTGGGCTGTATCGTCGAATTCCCCCCAAAAGAGTCCATACTGCGTGTGGGCGCCATTGTTTGGTAAAAGAAAGGAGTGTCATACATGACCTATATCATTTTAGTGGCAGGAAAAGGTTCCCGCCTCCATCCTCTGACTTTGAAAACACCCAAATCCATGTATAAGTTGGATAAAAACACCACTGTGTTGCAGCGGATGGTGGGTTTTATCCGTAAATATGACCGGGGCGCCCGCATCGTGGCGGTGACGGGCTTTGCCCATGAAACCCTGGAACATGGGGTGGAAGGGGCTTCCTTCCTGTTCAATCCCTTTTTCGCGGTGACCAATTCCATCGCTTCCTTGTGGTTTGCTCGAGAATATATGGATGATGAACAGATCACCATCATCAACGGGGATGTGGTGCTGGAAGAAAAACTTATTGCCGAAAAGCTGTGCAAACCCGTGGATCGTCCCATGGTATTCTTAGACAGTTCCATCAAAAACGATGGGGATTATAATGTACAGGTCAACGGGGACAACGTGGTGGTCATGAGCAAAGAGCTTCAAGTCTATTACGGAGAATATGCCGGTATCACAAAACTGGACCGGGATTCCGCTAAGTTGCTCAAAGAAGAAGTTTGCACCATGGTGGAAAACAGCATGTATGACCAATGGTATGAAAATGCCCTGGTACAAATGATTTTCAATCATGATTTTTCTCTGAAATACGAAGATATTTGTACGTATTCCTGGACCGAAGTGGATTGCGTGGGGGATTTGCTCATGGCGAAAAAAATCCATCTGTCCGATTTAAAATAAAGTTTGGAGTAACACATACATGTCAAATCGTGAAAATGTGGTGTCGGGTCTGTTCTGGCAGTTTGGAGAACGGTTCGGTGCCCAGGCAATGTCTTTTGTCATTTCTCTCATTCTCGCCCGTCTGCTGATTCCGGAAGATTACGGTCTGGTGGCCCTTCTTTTGGTGTTTATCGCTCTTGCCAACGTTTTTGTGACCAGCAGCTTCGGCTCTGCGCTCATTCAGAAAAAGAATGCGGACGAACTGGATTTTTCTTCGGTTTTTTATTTCAATGTCGCGTTTTCTTTGATCTTGTTCGGTATCGTTTATGCCTGCGCTCCCGCCATTGCGGTATACTATCACAGTCCTTTGGTCGTGCCCACCCTGCGGGTGTTGGCTCTGCGTATTCCGTTGATTGCCGTCAGCAATGTCCAGCATGCCTATGTCTCCAAGCACATGATGTTCAAGAAATATTTCTTTTCCACCCTCGCCGGCACCTTGGTGTCAGGGGTGGTAGGAATTGCCCTGGCGTATCTGGGATTCGGCGTCTGGGCCTTGGTTGTCAATTATCTGGTTCACACCGTGATGGACATTTGCGTGCTGTTTTTCACGGTGAAGTGGCGTCCGAAGTGGATGTTTTCCTGGCAGCGGCTACAACATCTGATCGGATACGGCTGGAAAATGGTTGCCGCGGGTTTTTTGGAAGTGGGATACAACGAATTGCGGACTCTCATCATCGGCAAAGTGTATTCCTCCGGGGATCTGGCGTATTATAACAAAGGGGAAAGTTTTCCCCGTCTGGTCATCGACACCATCAACACGTCCATCAGCGGCGTTCTCTTTCCCGCTATGTCCCGGGAACAGGATAACCGGGAAGCCATCCGTGCCATGGTCAAGCGGGGCATAAAAACCAGCACCTATCTGCTGACCCCCCTACTGGTGGGGATGGCTATGGTGGCAAAGCCGTTCGTGGTGCTTTTACTTACCGAAAAATGGCTTCCCTGCGTGCCATATCTCCAGGTTTTTTGCTTTGTCTACATCCTCATACCCCTTCAGACCATCAACATCCAGACCATCAAAAGCACCGGGCGGAGTGATTTTTATCTCATCCTCCAAACAGTGAAAAAAGTGGTATCGGTGGCGGCTCTTCTACTGGTCATGCACAAAGGGGTGATGATGATCTCCATCGTGGTATTGATCATCGCCATTCTAGAATTTTTTATCAATGCATATCCCAACTATATCCTCATCGGATACGGCCCTCTCAAACAATTGCAGGATGTTATGCCCAATTTGCTATTATCCACCGTCATGGGTGGGGCTGTCTATCTCACAGGTTATCTGCCTTTGCCTGTTCTTCCTTTGCTGTGTATCCAAATTCTGGTGGGTTTGGGGGTTTATGGAGGGGTGTCTGTCTTGTTTCGCATGGAAAGCTATACCTTTTCAAAGGAAGTTATCAAACAATTTGTTGCAAGAAAACAGATATGAATATATTAGAATCAACCAAAGGGGAGAAAAATATGTTTGCCAATAAAACGCTCATGATCACCGGGGGAACCGGGAGTTTTGGCAATGCCATACTCAACCGCTTCCTGAAAACCGACTTAAAAGAAATCCGTATTTTTTCCCGGGATGAAAAAAAGCAGGATGATATGCGCCATATGTATCAGTCTCTGTACGCCGACTGTGTGGATAAAATCAAGTTTATCATCGGGGACGTGCGGGATCTGGCTTCGGTGAAAAACGCTATCCACGGGGTGGATTTTATATTTCATGCCGCCGCTTTAAAACAGGTGCCTTCCTGTGAATTTTTCCCGATGGAAGCGGTGAAAACCAATATTATCGGCACTGATCATGTGCTGACTGCCGCCATCGACGGGGGCGTCAAAAAGGTCATTTGCCTGTCCACCGATAAGGCGGCCTATCCCGTCAACGCTATGGGGACCTCTAAAGCCATGATGGAAAAGGTCATTGTTGCCAAGTCCCGTACCGTGCCGCCGGAAAAAACAACCATTTGCTGTACCCGTTACGGCAATGTCATGTGTTCCCGCGGTTCGGTCATCCCTTTATTTATCCGGCAAATTAAAAGCGGCAACCCTCTTACCGTCACCGAACCTTCTATGACCCGGTTTATGATGTCTTTGGACGAAGCGGTGGATCTGGTGCTGTTTGCTTTTGAACAAGGAAAATCGGGGGATATTCTGGTGCAAAAAGCACCCGCCTGTACCATCGGCATTCTGGCACAGGCGGTAAAATCATTGTTTTCATCAGAGAATCCCATTAATGTCATCGGCATTCGTCATGGGGAAAAAATGTACGAAACTCTCCTGACCAATGAAGAATGCACCCATGCCATGGATTTGGGTGATTTCTATCGGGTTCCCTGTGACAAACGAGATTTGAATTACGATAAATTCTTTGATAAAGGCGATGTAACCCGTAATCCATTGCGGGAATTCAATTCCAACAATACCACCCTGTTGACCGTGGAAGAAGTGAAAGACAAATTATTGGCTTTGGAGTATATGCAAGAGGAACTGAAAGGATGGGGAAACAAATGAACATCCTCATCACCGGCGCCAAGGGGTTTATCGGGAAAAATCTCACGGCGCAGCTGCATAACATCCAGAAAGGCAATGAAAAAAACGCCTTCATTTCCTTCGATTTGACCATATTTCCTTTTGATGTGGACACCGACCCCGCTTTGCTTGATATCTACTGTAAAGAGGCGGACTTTGTATTTCATCTGGCGGGGGTCAACCGTCCTAAAGACCCATCAGAATTTATGGCAGGCAATTTTGGATTCACCTCTGTGTTATTGGATACCTTGAAAAAACATAACAACACCTGTCCTGTTTTGTTGTCCTCCTCCATCCAGGCGGCGCTGGGCAATCCGTATGGCCAGTCCAAAAAAGCCGGAGAAGATCTTCTTTTTTCCTATGCAAAAGAAACGGGTGCCAACGTCTTTATTTATCGGTTCCCCAACGTGTTCGGAAAGTGGTGTAAACCCAATTACAACAGTGTTGTTGCCACTTTTTGTTACAATATTGCAAACAACCTGCCCATCACCGTCCATGATCCGCATGTGGTGATGAATCTGGTATATATCGACGATGTGGTGGAAGAATTGATTCGGGCGCTGTCGGGGCAGGCTCACCAAATCGGGGATTACTGCCATGTTCCTACAGTCCACACCATCCCCTTGGGACAAATTGCCGATTTGATCCGTTCTTTTCAAGGGTGCCGCGAAAACAAACGCATTCCCGATATGGGGAATGCGTTTACCAAAAAACTGTATGCCACGTATTTATCCTATTTACCCACCGACGGATTTTCCTACCCGCTCCAAAGCCACGAGGATCACCGGGGGAGTTTTACCGAGGTGTTTCGCACCGCTGAGCGGGGACAGGTTTCGGTGAATATTTCCAAACCTCATATCACCAAGGGTAATCACTGGCATCATACCAAAAACGAGAAGTTTTTGGTGGTCAGCGGACAGGGAGTCATCCGATTCCGCAAACCGGATGATAGTACGGTTTTTTCCTACTATGTATCGGGAGATATGCTGGAAGTGGTGGATATCCCGGTAGGATATACCCATAACATCGAAAACATAGGAGATACAGACATGGTCACTCTGATGTGGGCCAGCGAATGTTTTGATCCCGCCTATCCCGATACGTACTTTTTGGAAGTATAAAAAAGCAGACAGAAAGCATTTGCTTTCTGTCTGCTTTTTGTTAATCCAAGGGATTGCACAATTTGCAAGGCTCATACCCTTCCTCCAACAGTTCTTTGTAAGAAAGGGAGGATATGCTGGTGTTCCATTTGATGCACCCGCAAGTGTTACGGTGAAATTTTTTGCCGGCAGTGGTAACCCAAAATTTGGTATCACCCGTTACCACGGTATGAGATGCCTCCATAACAAGAAAGAAGGTTAACAGAATGGAGAGAACCGTGACGCACAAGACTGCCGCTATGAAGTAAGGCTTTTTTTGGGGAATACGCAGTAGCTCCAGTGCAAATTCATTGGCTTCCTTTTCCCGAAGGATACCTTCAGTGCCCGAGCACTTCTTGTCGGTATGCTTTAAGACAATATGCCCCAATTCGTGAGCCAACAATACTTTTTGTTCTTCATCCGATAAGTTTTCTAAAATAAAAACCAGCCGAAATTGACAATCTTTGTAAGTGAAGGCATTCACGGTCATGGCATAGGTCGTTAAACCTAAGGCAAGAAGTAGTTTAGCCACCGGCTCCGAGTTGGTTAAATGGCTGAAATAAACCAAAGTGTAGCCATGATTGCTCAGAGTTTTTTTTAGACTGCAGGGGGTTATCTCCTTTAAAGCATATTCATGTTTAAAAGATTTCACCAGTTTTCTTGTTGTCATCATACTTACTCATCGATTTTTTTAATTTCTCTGAGTGCCTCGGCAGCTTCTGCCTGGTCCTGCTGGGATACGAAGGTTTCTAAACCCATACCCTCATATGCGGCGGCCAACCCGATCACACTGCCTTTGCAGCGGAGGAGTTCAACCGTGATGATAGAGTCTACCGTATGACGGCCAATGGGATCCAGTTCGTAATATGCAGAGGTTATCGTGACGGGGGGATTCTGTTGACCTGCCGGGGAATAATCGAAAGGGTTCAACTCTAAAAACTTGCATATATACATAACCGTATCATATGATGTGCCGCCGAAACCCTTTTTCAGAGCACTGACCAAGGTAGACTGGGGTATGCCGGATTCGATGGAAAACCGACGTACGCTTTTGTAACGAAGAGCGATTTCCTTTTTGATGGCTGCAGTGAGTAAATCCATTTTTTTCACCTCAACTTTCACAATATTTTTCAGGTTATTCTAACATAGAAATGACGAAATGTCAATGATTTTTTTATGAATTTTGCTATTTTTCTATTAAATATTAAATGTTTCATCTTTAATCATCTTAAAAATAGCGTTTACCGCTCTCAGCCCTTTGGTATCCAACAACTCCAGGCGGTCCAGCAGCTTTCCCTCGTCTTGATATAGATCTATCGGTTGAATGGATAGAGCATTACACACAGTGACCACGGTATTAAAAGAGCAATAGTTGATACCGTGCATGATGAGACAGTTAACGGTAGAGAGGGGAATGCCTGTGCGAGAAGAAAATTGCCGCAGACTTCCATACTGTCTAAAAAGCTCTATGCGGATCAGATCGTGCAATGTAATCATCTCATCATCTCCTATGCGGTTTATAGTTATAATATCAAACAATTGTCTCATTGTCAATCGATATAACAAAAAATCGCATACGAATTTATATAATGTTCATCAGAATGTGTAGTATTTCGTCTAATCATGACCGGTTTAGTATATTTTCAGGGGAAGGGGTGATTAACTTATGGTTTGTTGGGGCCTGTAAGGATGGTTTGGATATCAAATGAGAGGGAGAGGTAGGATACATCATCCCTTACGGTTCTATTATGAAAACTTCCCATTTCATTTTTCATATAATATAAGTAATTATGCGTTTTTTATACTAATTTAAAAATTTACTATTGATCGCCTACCTTCATTTTCTATTATATATAGACCATCATGAGGGTTGAAAAGGTAAAAATATTCCACACCATCACAAAATGGTGTGGAACATGTTCGTATTTTATGTAATGCGTGGTTTTAATCACCAGCGAGCCGCCTATAACAAGGAGAGGGCAAGCATCTGCCATAAGGTGACTATGGGTTTGCTCGATTGCCTTTATCAAATGAAAGGGATTATAATACCAGCGAACCGCCGATGGGGGTATAAATGTCTGCGCCCATGGGGAGATTGCGCTTTTCATAATACAGTTTTTGCAGGGTGGAAAGCAGATTTTTGGCATGGGCATGGTGAACCAGAATTAAAATGCAACCGCCCAATCCGGCTCCTGCCAGTTCCGATCCCACAACCCCATCGCAGTTGTTGACGAAATCTATCATTTCATCGATGGTTGAGGTGGAGCAACCGTAGGCGCCGGGCTGGTAGTACAACTGTGCCCGCTCTACCCGGACGGGATCCCCACTGCGGATGTCTGCAATGAGCCCTTCCAGATATTCGTCGCTGACCTGATAGGAAAAGGGTTTTCCGTTTTTATTGACCCGATCGCCGTCATGGGAAATGTTCATCAGTCTGCCCAAGGAGGGGTAATCTCCGTTGTCCAGCATATCGATGCATTTTTTTGCCCGCATGCACTCCGCTATGCCGTACAATGCCACGCCCCGGATGTCATAGTGATCGGGTATGCGGTGGCATTTTTGCACTTCTTCGATTTCTTCTCTGCATTCCGGCAGCATAGAGTAAAGTTCTTGATGGGTGACCCGTTCCGGCAAAGCCAACAGCATGCTGTATATTTTGTCCTGTCCGACCCGCAGGGTATCCGGATTGATGTCTCTGAAATAATGTAAGTTCGGGGCATGATGGGGAAACATTTTCTTGATCATCATGAGCGCAAAGACGTAACATGCCACTTTCTGATTGAAAATGTCTTTGGCACCCGCGCTTTTTTTGGCTTCCTCAAAGCTGTTTGCCACAATCAGCTGGTAATCTCCGGGGAAAGTAACAGATTTTCCAATGGAAAAGGGGAAAAAGTTTAAATGGGTGATCTTCCCCCGTAAGCCGCATTTCATCGCCCCGTGATCGCCGGCGCCGCCCCGGGAGCCCACAAACCATTCTCCTTCACCACACAACTCCACAAAATCCTTGTCGCTGATAGGAATTTGGTTTAATGCCACGGCCGCTTCCATGGTAGATACCACCATGGCGGAAGAAGATGAAACCCCCGCTGCACAGGGAATATCGCCGCTGAACATCATGTCCATGCCCCGCATGGGAATGTGGGGATATGCCATTTGCAGTCGCAGCACCGCCGCCCGGATATAGTTAATCCACTCCCCCTTACTTTGCTGTACCAAGGAGAGAATGGGTTCACTTTCGATAAAGTGTTTCCAGTTGTTTGTTTGGTATAAATTGTAGTCCCGGTTAATGGAAAATGAATTATCGAAAAACCGCGGGCAAAGATCTGACAAATGCACCCTATCGTCGTTGCGGGGGGAGGCTGCCAACAACACTTCCCGATTGATGCAAATCACATTGATGCTACCGCCACGGTGTTCTATGTGTCTTCCCATTAAATTGGCCCGACCCGTGCTGCGGGCGATGATGACGTTTTTATTTCCGTACTTTTCCTGAAACGCTTTTAATAAGGATATGTATGCTTCCCGGCGATTGTCCAAAGCGGTGGGACTGGTGCCATATATTTGCTCAAACTGCTCTCTGGTATACCGATTCCAGATTTGAATGCGCTCAATCCATTTGGATGCAGGCAGTAGAATGCTCATATTTCTCTCCCTCGATAGTAGTCACTGATTGTTTCGATATCTTCCAAGGTGCTGAAAGAGAGCATTTCCATTTGGTCTTCTAAAGGAACGATATCACAGCCGCCATCCATGCTTAGGCGGTTGACCCCGTCGGTTAAATAAATTTCCCCTTGGGCATTGTCATCATCGACCTGTTCCAGGGCCGTTTTCAATGACGTCGTATCGAATAAATAGGTGGCGGTATTTACAAAGGGGGTGGATTCGATTTCCGTATGGGTAAAGAATTCTCCGGCTAATGATACGGAAGAGGGGATGATGGCCATGTTTGTCGCTTTGGATAGCAAGAGTTCCTTTTTCTTAGGGTTCAATGGCATGGTATCCACGGCAGTTCGGATCTCTTCCAGAGAGCGACAGCCAGAGAGGGAAAGCAAATAACTGTCCATCATTTCATAAATGCCGTAAACCCGGCCGTTTTTCATGACAATTCTCCCGCCGGAGGGATTATATGCTTTGGGTTGAACGGCAAACACCACTTTTTTTCTGTTGTTCCGGGCTTTTTCAATCAAATCCCGAATGACCCGGGGCGCAATGAGTTTATCCCCCATTGCTACGATAACCAGGCCCTCGTATCCTGTTTTTTCCAAAAATTCCAAAGCGCACAAGGTGGCGTGCCCCGTGCCTTTTTGTTCGGCTTGAAACGCAAACTGCACACCGGGCTCGCCGGAAAGGCAGTCCATGACCAGTGCGGCTTTGTATCCCACTACCACCAAAAACCGCTCCACCCCTGCCCGGCGAAAATGGGAAAGGGAACGCCGGATGGCAGGGATCCCTGCGATTTCATAACAAACCTTGTGGGTGCGGTTATCATGCATGCGGCTGCCCTGACCTGCACAAAGAAGAATGGCGATGGGAGATGTATGGGTCATAGAAACCTCCGTTAACAGTTGGGATGATAGGTGGGGACTATTTTTTGCACGTATGCCCGAATGTCGGGATCTTCCCGATTGGCCGCCCGATCTAGTTCTTCCAGGGCGGCAAACAGAGTATCTTCTTGGATATCAATGGGTTTTCCGATGTAAATGAGTTTGTTTTCCGTACTTTGAAGACCTTCTTCGTTCATCAAAAGTTCTTCATACAGCTTTTCACCAGGCCGCAACCCCGTAAACACGATGTTGATGTCTTTGTAGGGTTCAAATCCTGACAGACGAATGAGATTTTCCGCCAGATCTATAATCCGAACGGGTTTTCCCATGTCCAGCACGAAAATTTCCCCGCCCTTGGCCGTGGCTCCTGCTTGGAGTACCAGGGAAACCGCTTCGGGAATGGTCATGAAATACCGGATAATTTCCCGATGGGTTACAGTCAACGGACCACCCTCTTCGATCTGCCGTTTGAACAAAGGGATCACCGAGCCGTTGGAGCCCAGCACGTTGCCAAAGCGCACCGCTACAAATTCTGTTTCGCTCTTTTGATTATAGCACTGGATGATCATTTCACAAATGCGTTTGGTCGCCCCCATGATATTGGTGGGGTTCACCGCTTTATCGGTGGAAATGAGGACAAACCGATTCACTTTGTAATGATCCGACATGCGGACGATACGCAACGTGCCAAGCACGTTATTTTTCACCGATTCGTTGGGGCTGTCCTCCATGAGGGGTACATGCTTATGCGCCGCCGCGTGGTACACGATTTGGGGTTGAAAGGTGGCAAACAGCCGATCCAGCAGCACTTCGTCCCGAACGGATCCGATCCACGCTTTCACATCCAGTGAGGGGTAAGTACGTTTTAATTCCTGTAAAATTTCATAGGTGGTGTTTTCATATACGTCAAATAAAATCAATTGTTTGGGATGATGAGAGGCGATCTGACGGGACAATTCGCTGCCGATGCTGCCGCCCGCCCCCGTCACCAGGATGGTTTTTCCTTCCACATAGCCTGCCACGGTATCTACATCGATTGCAATGGGATCCCTGCCCAGCAAATCGTCCAATTCCACTTTCCTCACATCGGATATGCGGATTTGCCCGTCTAGCATCTGATCGATGGAGGGAAGAAGTTTCAGTTCGCATTTCGTACGGGAACAGATGTTCAATATTTCTGTTTTATCTTTGGACGGACAGGAAGGGATGGCGAAAATAATGGTTTTGATTTCATATTCTTCGACCGCTTTCATGATGGCGTAGCGGTTGCCCACCACGGGAATACCGTATACCTGCCGCCCGATTTTGGAACAGGAATCGTCAACGAAGCAAACGATTTGGTAATTGTATTCGGGATGGTTGGCAAAGTTGCGGTACAAATTCGCCCCCGCGTCACCCGCGCCGATGATCATGACAGGATGGTTTTTCTCCGTCTTGGATTTACTGGTGCTTTTGCGGCGGATGCACATTCTTAGCGCAAGTATAAACACCACCGCCAACAAAATTGCCAGAGGATATGACCAGCCGGATACTTTCATCATTCCCCGATGGGTGGGTTTCAGCAGGTCGTAGGTCACTTCCTGAAACACAAATTGGAAAACGAAGGGCAACAGGACTGCCACCACGGTTTTCACCACGTCATTGATGGCGGCATACGCCCACATGATTTTATAAATCCCCACGGAATAAAATATGATCATGACTGACAAAGCAAGGAGGGGAATACCATACACAAAGTGGGTCATCATGGGTCGGATGCTATCAAAATCAAAATCAAGACGGAGGCAAATTCCCAAAAACGATGCCATGATGGCAAGAAAAGCATCCGCCATCATCATGGGTACATTGGGAAAGTATGTCTGTATGAAATTCTTTTGCTTCATGGGTACATCTCCGGTTATATCGATGTATTTTTTGCATTTTAGCATATTTTTAGGGATAACGCAATTATTTAATAAAACGAATGAGTAAGTTAGATTAAAAACTAAGGTTAAAAGCCTCGGTGGGTCATCGAAGTTTGATAGTTTGTCTGAAAGGGGGGATTTATAGAAATTGACGTCGCAGTTCATTTCCTGAAAGGGGAGACAGATACGCCGGGGGGATATCAAACAAGGTGATAGCGCCGGTTTTTCCTTCCTGTTTCATACGGTATACCGCCCGGGCGGCTGCCACCAGCACGGAAGAAGTGAATTCCGGGATGCTGTCCAGTTTTAGGCTGTATTCGATGATGTGTTTGCTGCCGCTGAACGTTTTGCCGCTGTGGATTACAAAGCCGCCGTGGGGCATGGCAGTATGGTTGGCATCGAACTCTTCCTCGGTGATAAAATGCACCTGGGTATGATAGTCGGAAAAATAGGCGGGCATGGTTTGGATAGTGCGGGTGATAGCGTCTAAATCCGCTCCTTTCCGGGGTACCACATAGCAAACCCGGATATGTTTATCCCGGGTGGATAAGAGGGGATGTTCCCCACTGCGGACTCTATGCATGGCATCTTCTACCGGCACGGTGTACTGTATGGCTTTTTTCACGCCGCTTACACGGCGGATGGCATCGGAATGACCCTGGCTCACCCCTTTGCCCCAGAAGGTATACGTATTGCCCACGGGTAAAATGCTTTTTGCATATAAACGATTCAAAGAAAACAGACCCGGATCCCATCCGACGGAAATGGCGGACAAATGACCCGTTTCCTTGGCGGCACGGTTCACCACTTCGAAGTATTCCGGGATTTTGGCGTGGGTATCAAAGGAATCCACCGTATTAAACAACCGAGTAAAGGCAGGAGTTTGGTTTGGCAAATCCGTGGCGGATCCGCCGCACACCAACAGGACGTCCACATCGTTTGTCATGTTCTTTGCTTCATCGATGTGTTTACCCACCACGTGGTCGGGTAACTGCAGGGAGGCGGGATCACGACGGGAGAACACACAAATCAAATGGGTATCGGGAGATTGCCAAATGGCTTGACACGCCCCTTTTCCCAAATTACCCCAACCGGCAATGGCGATGCGAATTTTCTTTGCCAAAGTCATAGGGTTACTCCTTTCAATGTTGTGTAGATTGATGATTCTAACACATTTTTCATAAATTGTCAATTATTTTTACAATACTTAATTAAACAAGCACAGCAATAACCGCATTCATCGGCAATGCCGTGCTTGTTTTCAAAGGAGTCAGCGTTCTTCCCGAAAGTAATTGAGCCCCAGCCCGGAAGGTTCAGCATTTTTTCTTTTCAACACACCTGCCAGAATCAGTACCAAAGCGGTGAAGGCAAAGGGGAGCAGGTTGTAAAAATCATCCGGTATGTCATTCAAAAAGGATAGTCCGGGGAATTCTTCTACCAAATTTCCTTTTCTCACGGTCAATTCCTGAAGCATACCAAAGAAGAAAGAACCGAAAATGGCGATGAGGGGGTTCCAGTTGGCGAATATAACCAGAGCCACAGCAATCCAGCCGGTGCCGTTGATCCAACTTTCGTTCCAACTGCCGTTGGTCACAAGACCCAGATACAAACCGCCGATGCCGCAAATGCCGCCGCCGATGATGTCGTGGATATAACGGTATCGGCCTACGTTGACTCCGGCTGCGTCCGCCGCCGAAGGATTTTCTCCCACGGCACGGAGTTTTAAACCGTTTTTGGTTTTGAAAATATACAACCAGCACAAAACAGAAACGCAAACAGCGAAATACACAAGAAGGTTATGGGAAAAAAGCAAAGGACCTACGTAGGGGATATCTCGTAGCACGGGAATGCCTTGGATACGCAGGACTCCGGTCAAATGGGGAAATTTGCTTGCCACGGGAAAACCGCCGTCCCATTGGGTCATACGGTTGCCGATGAATTTATACAAGGCAACACCGAAGGTGGATAGGGCAATCCCGGTGACGTTTTGGTTGGACTGGAGGGTCACGGTCAAAAAGGCATACAACAATCCGCATAAAGCGGCACCGATGAAGGATGCTACGATCCCCAGAAGCAGGTTGTCGAAAGTCACCGCTGCCAAATATCCGGTGATGGCGCCTACTGCCATCATGCCTTCTACACCGAGGTTTAAGGAGCCTCCTTTTTCCGTCATGATTTCCCCGGTGGTACCCATCAGAAGGGGGGTGCTGCGGGCGATGGCGGCAAATAAATAAGCAATCAAGGCACTCATGCTTCTTTGCCTCCTTTCGTCTGAAATGGAGGGAGAACAACAAGCTTATATTTCATAAAGAAGTCTGTTGCCAACAGGGTAAATAGGAAAAGAGCGATGAAAATGTTGGAAACCGAGGAAGGCATGGTGGGGAAATTGGATTCCACGCTGGTGGCTCCTTTCTGGAGGACCACAATCAGCAAAGACAAAATGGCGATAGCCACGGGATTCAATTTTGCCAGCCATGCCACGATGATGCCTGTCCAGCCCACGTCGGCGGTGATGTTGCCGCCCAGCCGGTGACCTGCCGCAAAGCCGGAAACCTGAAGCATGCCCCCCAAACCCACAATGGCGGCGGATAAAAACATGGTGCGGAAAACGATGCGTTTCACGTTCATGCCGGCATAGCGGGCGGTGTTGCGGCTGTCACCCACCACGGTGATTTCATATCCCTGTTTAGTAAATTTAAAATATATAAAAATAATGATAATCAATACCAGTGCCACAAACAGGGAATTGTCTACGGTGACACTCCCCAAATCGGTGGTGCCCAGCCAGGCATTTTCAGGGAGGGTTTCATAGTCGCGGTTATTGGGTACGCCGGCAAAATTGAGTTTACCGAAGGTATAGGTTTTTTTCAGATAAAACAGCACATACATGGCGATGTAGTTGAACATCAAGGTCAACAGAGTTTCGCTGGTGCCGAAATATTCTTTGCACAGTGCGGGAATCAAGCCCAGGATACCCGTACCCACGATGGCCACCAGCGCCATCAGGAGCATGACCGCCCAGTGGGGGAGAGAATCGCCCCATATCAGACCCACCCAGGCACCCAGCATACAGCCCACGGTGAACTGTCCGTTGGCACCGATGTTCCAGAACTTCATCTTAAAAGCACAAGCGATGCCTAAAGATGTGATCACCAGAGGTATGTACATGCGAAGGGTGTTTTGTAGGTTGATATTATTGGATAAGGTGATACCCTGGGGCATCATAAAGCACTTTTCGATCAATGCTTTGAAATATTCCAGAGGATTCACATGGTTCAAGCTGATGACCAAAGACCCCATCAGAACGGCAACCAGTATACCCACGGTATAGGTCAAAACCGTTTGATACCAGGTCAGATCGGGGCGGCGCACCAAATGAAGCAAAGGACGGCGGGTTTTTTTTGAAGCTTTGATATTAATGGCAGGGGGGGTGTAGGAAACCGCCACGCTCCCATCGGAATCTTCTTTTAAGTTTACGGCGTTGTTGGCATCGGTCATCAACAGACCCAGCTCTTCCTTGGAAGATTCCCGTGCATTGACAATGCCCGTGAGCTTACCGTGGCACAGCACCAGAATCCGGTCGCATAGCTCCAGCATCACGTCCAAATCTTCCCCCACGTACAACACGCCGGTGCCTTTTTCTTTTTCTCGATTGAGAATGTTATAAATAGTATAGGAAGAGTTGATATCCAGTCCACGGACGGGATAAGCCGTAATCATGACCTGAGGGGCGGAGAGCATTTCACGACCCAGCAGGACTTTCTGCACGTTGCCGCCGGAAAGGCGGCGGACGGGGGTGGAAATGGAGGGGGTGATGATGCCCAATTCACGCACTACATGCCGGGCTTCCTTGATGGCTTTGCGGCGGTTGACCAGGGGAGAATGCCCGTCCCGGTAATTTTTTAGCATCATGTTGTTGGTGATATCCAAAGACGCCGCTAGGCCCATACCTAACCGGTCCTCGGGGATAAAACTCATGGAAATACCCCGATGAATGATATCCCGAGGGCTTTTTCCTTCGATGGATTCCCCTTTAAAAAGAATTTTTCCGTTTTCCAGTGCCTGTAAGCCGGCAATGGCATCGCAGAGTTCTTTTTGTCCGCAGCCGGAAACCCCCGCAACACCTAAGATTTCTCCGCTTTTCAATTCGAAGGACACGTTGTCCAGCGCCAAGGTGCCTTCTTCCCCTTTGACGGTGACCCCGTCCAGTTCCAGCAGGATCTCTCCGGGGGTGACTTCGGGATGTTCGATGGACAAGTTGATGGCGTGCCCCATCATGAGATCCGTCAATTCCTTGGCGGTGGTGGCAGAAGTTTCCACCGTCGCCACGCTTTTGCCTTTCCGCAAAATGGTGACACGGTCGGAAATATCCATCACCTCATTCAATTTATGGGTGATGATGATAATTGCACAGCCGGCATCCCGCATTTTCCGCAGAATGGCAAAAAGCTTCTTGGTTTCCTGCAGGGTCAGCACGGCGGTGGGTTCGTCTAAAATTAAGATATCCGCACCGTTATACAATACTTTTAAAATTTCAACGGTCTGTTTTTCACTGACAGCCATATCGCCTACGATTTTTTTAGGGTCGATTTCAAAACCAAAACTGTCACAAATAGTGCGGATTTTTTCATACCGTTCCCCAGTTAACAGGGGATAGTTTTCATGGGCTGCCGAAATCCAGATATTGTCGGCTGCGGTAAAGGATTCCACCAGCTTATAATGCTGGTAAACCATACCGATTTTCAAACGTTTAGAGTCTTCGGGAGAGTTTATGATCACCGATTGCCCGTTAACAAAAATCTCACCGCCGTCGGGTTTATAAATGCCCGACAGCATGTTCATCAGAGTGGTCTTGCCGGAACCGTTTTCGCCCAAAAGGGCCAGAATCTCGCCTTTATAAGCGATCAAATCAATGCTGTCATTGGCAAGGACTGTTCCGAATACTTTGGTGATGCCTCTCAATTCGATGGCAGTTGTTTTTTCTTTCATATACAAACTCTCTTAGGTTCATGAAACTTTACGAAGGGCACCGCGGTATGCAGTGCCCTTTCGCACAAAGATGTATTTAGGATTGTTACAATTATTTCAGGTCAACGCCTGCGACAAAGTAGTTCATGGAGCCCTGGAGGACGGAATCAGCCACGGAGGCACCGCCGGTTGCCACGATCACTTTGCCTTGATTGTCTTTCAGATCGGCGTCGGTTTTTACCAGAGCGCCGTTTTCATCAAAGGAGAGTTTTACGCCGGAGAACACATCCCATTCACCGGTAATGATGAGGGCTTTCACAGCGTCGATTTTGTCCTGTGTACCTTCCACGCAGTTGTCGGACAGGGGGGATACATCCACAAAGCCTTCCTTCAAGCCGCCATAGTAGTTACCCATTTCGGAGAACTTGCCATCGATGGCAGCCTGGGCTGCGGTGGTGTAATACACATCCCAATTCCAGATGGGAGCGGTCAGATGGGCATTGGGGGCCTGCGGGGTCATATTGCTGTTGTAGCCGCAGCCGAACACGCCGCTGGTCTGGGCAGCAATCTGGGGGTTGGCGGTATCGCAGTGTTGGGCAATGACTTCACATCCCATATCGATGAGAGAATTGGCACAAGCGGTTTCCATTCCAGGATCATACCAGGAACTGAGGGATTTTACATACACAACCGCGGTGGGGTTTACAGACTGAACGCCCAGAGCGAACGCGTTGATACCGGAGCAGGTTTCGGCCAATTCGGTGCCGTATGCAGACACATAACCCACTTTGCCACCCTGGGTTGCTTTCAGACCGGCAGCGATACCAGCCAGGTATCTGGCCTGGTAAATGCGGCCAAAGTAGTTGTTGAAGTTGTAATCATTGGACATGTAACCGGTGCCATGGGAGAAAAGAACTTCGGGGAATTGTTTGGCCAAATCATTCATGGGTTGCATATAGCCGTAGGAAGTACCGAAAATCAGGTTGCATCCGTCCGTGATGCATTCTTCGATGGCGGTACGGATGGCTGTGGTGTCACCATCGTCTACGTTGAGCTTGCGAACGATTTGATTGTCGGACAAACCTAGATTTCTCTGCATGCCCTGGATGCCCAGATCATGGGTATAAGAATAGCCGGAACCGTCTGCGGGATCACCGATATGGATCACGCCGATTTTCAGGTTTTCTTTGGAAATGGCCGGGAACGAGGTAGGTTTTTCGTCGTCTTTTTCGTTGTTTTTGCCTTTATTGTTGTCTCCGTCGCCCGTGTTGTCTTTGCCGTTGTCGTTGTCTTTGTCGCCGCAGCTGACCAGCATAGTCATGGATGCGACCAAACAGATGACCAACAGCAGGGAAAGCAGTTTCTTCATGTTTTTACCTCCGTTTATTTGTATTCATATCTATTTACAAAGCTTAATTGCTTTATAAACCTACATTAAGGTACAAAGGTGATTCCATCCGCGGGGGACATGGAAGCCACTCTGGCCAAGGATTCTACGCGAACACCCGTTTGGTGAATCCGTTCGCCTCCGGGCTGAAAGGCTTTTTCCACACAAATGCCACATCCTACCACTGTGGCGCCGGCCCGGTAACACAAATTCAACAGACCCTTTATAGCCGCGCCGTTGGCAAGAAAATCATCGATGATCAGCACCCGATCATGTTCGCTCAGGTAGTCCCTGGACACCAAAATGGTGTTGGTCACGCAGTGGGTAAAGGATTCAACTTGAGAGGCGTACACCTGATCCGAAATATTCTTCGACTTGCTTTTTTTTGCAAATACAACGGGGCAATCAAAAAACTGCGCCGTAATGCAAGCGATACCGATCCCCGAAGCTTCGATGGTCAGTATTTTGTTGACGGTGCAGTTATGGTATAGCCGAAAAAATTCTTTTCCCAATTCTTGCAGAAGAGTTACATCGATTTGATGGTTGAGAAATCCATCCACCTTCAATACGCCGCCTTCCAACACTTTCCCTTCGGTACGGATTCGCTCTTCCAAAAGGCGCATATTGATCATTCCTTTCCGCATTCAAATGACAGTCATTTTTAGAATTTACTCAAGAAAAAATACAAGTTTGTCTAACAGAAATCGACAATATATGCAATGGTGATATGTTACAAAATTTTAACGGTTATGTTAACAAAAAATTGTAAATTGTTCATACACGTATGCGAACTTCATACGTTTTTCACTGATTATGGACATATGACCCCATTTTTTATTCTATATCTTGTGGTTGGAAATTTTCACATATTTTTTTAAAAAAGTTGGTATATATGGCAATTGACAGAATTCTGTAAAAAAATGTATAATGTTTGTCAAATCGCACTTGTATATAATAATTGTGTAAAAAAGGACAGCGTATGGAATATAACATCAACGGTATTCTTGTTACCATCATTCAAAAAAACAACATCCGAAATGTCAATGTATGTATCAAAGTGCCCCACGGTAAGGTAATCATCACAGCACCGAAAATAATACCCATAGAAGAAATAAAAAAAATCGTTTTGGGCAGAGAAGACTGGATTCGTCAACAAGTGGAGAAAATACGTGCCGTGACACTGTTGGAGATCCCGGTTTGTGAAACCGGGGCTGCCCTGCGGGTGTGGGGAAAAATGTATATCCTGGAAGTCAAAGAGGGACAACCCATCAATCACCTTGAGCTATCGGAGGAAAAAGCGGTTTTGTCGTTGAAAGCGAACACTACTGACCGGCAAAGAGAAGCCTTTGTCCAAAAATGGTACCGGGAACAATGTAAGAATGCCATTAGGGAAAAGCTGTCCTTCTGGGAAAAAGTGACGGGGCTTCCCTGCGCCTCCTGGCAAGTAAGGGCGATGAAAACGCGGTGGGGAAGCTGCAATGTCCGAAAGCGAAAAATCAATTTCAATTTTTGGTTGGTTCAGGCGGACGAAACTTGTCTGGACTATGTGATTCTCCATGAGCTGGTCCACCTGACAGAAGCCAATCATGGAGCAAGATTTGTCCAAATTATGGACAGCCATATGCCCAACTGGCGAAGAAAAAAGGAAATTCTTGACGGCTTATCCCCGATAAAATAATCATGGGGCTGTGGTAAAACGATGTTGCGACAACACAATCACTCATAAGCTAAGAAATGCGCCTTGATTGGACTTTGAAAAGCCCAATCAAGGCGCATTTACGGCAGATACCTCATCAAAGGAAAAGGCTCACAATATAACCGTATCCGTCAAGATGCGGTTTGCGTGTGATTACTTTCGATACGTATCAAACAGGCATTGCATCCGTTTCATGTGGGTGTCATCCAGCCGGATATGGTCGTATCCGGGAATCTTCTTAATTTCTCGGTTTTCCGTGGGGACTACATACAACGGGCGGCAGGGGGGGATTGTATCGTTGATTACAACCAGGTATTCTTTTCCGGTTTCCATGGGCAGGACGTTTTTGCCATCGTACAGAATATAGGAAATCCCCTCATATAGTTTCACTTCATATTGCCCGTCTGCCAGTTCAAATGATAAGGGCTTACCTCCGGTGGTATAATACACAACCCCGCCCAACCCCTCAATATAGCGGGCGAAATCCATATCGTTTTCGAAACAAAAATAATAATCCTGTACCAGGTTTAGCTCGGTGTTTTCTTCCGCTCCGATGGTATGGTTAGCATCCAGCACCTTCTTCACTTTCACCGTGGTCAGTGTCCGCCCGTCCATGCGGTTACCTTCCCGTACAAATTGGTGAACCACATCCAATATTTCCACCGATAAAATCAATTCCCCGTCTCCTAAAACGTCGGAAACTTCTTCTGCTTTGCCATCCGTTGCCTGTTTTGCTGGGAAATATTCAATGCGACAGGCCATTTTCTCCTGAAAGGTCAAGGGAGGGTGGGAGCGCAGCCCGCATCCTGCCAATATCAGGATACACATTATCCATATAAGGGCACAGGCGACTTTTTTTCCATGGTAAAATGATATGAACCCTCTCATGGTATTTCTCTCCAGGGTAGGATCTTTTTTTCTTTGTTTTTTTATATGCTAAAAAATGCAAAAGGGGGGAATGTTTGAGCCTGGATGTGTGAAGATCGGTATTTATAATTGTTTTTTCACACTTCTCACGGAAATAAAGTGAAAAAAACCATTTCGAACCTTCTGTCGGAGGAATACTATGGTATGATAACGCAGCGAATGGTATGTGAAAGAACGTCATTGGGTATAGAATTTCCTTTTTTTGGTCAAGTTATTCAAAAACCTTTTCCTCTGATCTTAAGTATGATATACTCATTTTATTATGTGTTAGGAGTGTTTGCCGATATGAAATTGGAAGTGAAAGACCTATACAAAAACTTTGGGGACAAGCAGGTTCTCCAAGGGGTCGACTTTTCGGTGGAAAGTGGGACGGCGCTGGGGCTTTTGGGCAGAAACGGCGCAGGAAAAACCACCGCCATCCGTATCATCATGGGTGTCTTTGGCGGCGAGGGGGAAGTTCTTTTAGACGGAAAATCTATCAACCGACGTGAAATCAATTTCGGTTATCTCCCCGAAGAGCGGGGGTTGTATCCCAAAAAGAAAATTTCAGAACAATTGACATACTTTGGTATGTTGCGGGGCATGTCAAAAAAGAACGCCAAAGAATCCGTCCTATCCTGGCTTGACCGTCTGGAAATGACCCAGTATGCCGATGCGCGTCTGGATACCCTTTCCAAAGGAAATCAGCAGAAGATCCAGCTTGCCTGCGCCTTGGTGACGGATCCCGACATCATCATTTTGGACGAGCCTTTTTCGGGACTGGATCCCGTGAATGCCATGCTCTTAAAAGGCGTGGTGGCGGAAGTGATAAAAAAAGGCAGGATTTTGCTTTTTTCCAGCCACATGATGAACTATGTCGAAGAGTTTTGTGAAAAAATTGCCATCATGCGGGATGGAAAAGTTGTGCTGGAAGGGAAAATCAAGGACATCAAGCGGAGCACTGATCGGAAAAAGTTGGTGATTGCCTCCCCTGAAGCGCCTAAACTGGCAAGCGCCATCGGAGAACGGTTGGCGGACTATATCGCCTGCAAAGAGGTGCAGGGGGATCATGTGGCGGTGTGTCTGCGTGCCGAAGGGCACAAGGTAAAGTTTATTTCTGCCATGGCCGCTCTTGGTATTGATTTTGACGGGGTGCAGGTGTTTGAACCCACCCTGCAAGATATTTTTGTCAAATATACGGAGGTGTAGACATGAAGCGATTTTGGAGTATCTTTCAATTTGAAAGTATGAATTACATCAAAAATAAAGTTTTTTTGGGAATCACCCTGTTTTTGATTGTGGTGATCGGCATTGTGCTGTCTTTTCCGCGGATTTCCGAATTTTTCGCCTCCGATACAACCACCGAGGAAAAAGCCGTGATTGCCTTAGGGGGGGTGACCGACGCGGGGGACTTGGCCTATTTTCAACACGCCATGCCGGATAAGACCGTTGAAATGGTGGAAAAATCCGCGGACGAGTTGAAACAAGATGTGGACAAGGGCGTATACGAATCCGCCGTTTTTATTCTGGAGGATCATTCCTATCAATATATTGTGAAAAACATCGGGATGTATGATACCACCCAGACTGTGGTGAATGAGGTCATGAAAACCCGATACCAGGCATTGGCTCTTTCACAGTTGGGGGCAAACGAAGAAGAAATTGCCGCCTTTTTGTCTGCCGCCGTATCCGGCGAGGTGGTCCAGACCCATGGTGGTAAAGATCAGCTGAACACCTTTTTTTATACCTACATTCTGATGATCGCGTTGTATATGCTGATTCTTCTGTACGGGCAGTTTGTTGCCATGAGCGTTGCCACAGAAAAAAGTAGCCGTGCCATGGAATTGTTGATCACTTCCGCCAATCCCAAGCATTTCATGTTCGGCAAAATCCTGGGTGCCGGCTGTGCGGGTCTTATGCAATTTATCCTGATTTTCGGCAGCGCCTATGGGTTTTATCAACTCAATGCCGGCTATTATGCGGATCAACCTATGATCCAATCTATTTTCAATATGCCTTTATCCATTTTGTTGTATGCGCTTATGTTTTTGGTGCTGGGATTTTTCCTGTACGCCTTTTTATACGGGGCACTGGGTTCGATGGTCAGTCGCATCGAACAAATGAATACGGCGGTGATGCCCGTGACCTTTTTGTTCGTTTTTGCCTTTATGGCGGTGGTGTTTTCCATGTCGGGAGGAGCGGTGGATAGCACTTTCATGAAAGTCCTTTCCTATATTCCCTTTACCTCGCCCATGGCCATGTTTGTCCGTATTGCCATGGGAAATGTGACTGCTTTGGGCATTGTTTTTTCTGTTGTCTTTTTAATGGCGACCGCCCTGTTGGTGGGTTATTTGGCGGCGGGGATCTATCGGATGGGGGTACTCATGTACGGGCAGCCGCCTAAAATCAAGGAAATGGTGAAGATGCTGAAGGAATCAAAACAATAGCATGAAAAAAGGAGGGAAAAAAATTCCCTCCTGTTTTTTGGGGATTTGCGCAAAGAATGCGGGGACATTCTTTGTTTTTGACAGACAATGCGGGGACATTCTGTCGGGGTGAAAAAAGAGAGTAAGCAGTGTGTCTTGGGGGGCATTGGTGAAGCGCAGCGAAATATGAGATGGGGGAAAATAAACCCCTGCACCTAACATGGTTGCAGGGGAGATATCCGTTGGTCAGTGAATTTGACAACTTAAATATTCCACCAGTTGTTCGGGTGTGGGGATTTGCCCTTCTCCGATCGCATCCCATATTTCTGTGAGTTCGGGGTCGGTCATAGCCAGCTGAATGGCAAAGATGATTTCATTTCGGACTTCTTCTTCCGATACGCCTTCCTGTATTGCTATGGCTTCAAACAGTTCGTTCATTTCTATCATCTCCTTTTCTTTGAACTTGTGTACACCTATTTAAGCACAGGGAGATGAAATATTATGTCGAAGAGAGGCGAAGGAATAAAATATTTTTTTATTATTCGTCAAAAAATTTTTGTACAAGATACTATTTCCCATGGGAAAAATCAATTTCGTGACGAATAAACTTGAAATGGACCAAAAATCGTAAAATCAGCAACAATGCAACCGTTATATCCTGTTTATTCTGTGCAATGTGCCAAAGTTTGCAGTTTTTTTCTAGAAGCGGGAGCGATGGGGAAGAAAACGGAGCCTTCCCTGGGGGGAAGGCTCATGAAGATATGGTTTATTCGGCGTCGGAGGGGGCGTAGAGTTTGACCAGTCTTTCCAGATGTTCTCTCTGCGCTTTGGCGTTTTCGGACGCTTTGTTGAACAGTTCTTCCGCTCTTTCGGGGAAGGATCTGGTCAAAGATGAGTATCGGGCTTCGTTCAAAATGAACTCTTTGTAGTCGCCGGTCGCGGGCTTGCTGTCCAAGGTCAAGGGATTCTTTCCTGCAGACTTCAAAACGGGATTAAAGCGGAACATGTTCCAATAGCCGCTTTCCACAGCCTTCTTCATTTCGCTCTGGCAGTTTGCCATGCCACCCTTGATGGAGTGCATTTCGCAAGGAGCGTAACCGATGATGAGAGATGGTCCGTGATAGGCTTCCGCTTCCTGGATTGCCTTCAATGTCTGGTTCAGGTCGGCACCCATGGCAACTTGTGCCACGTACACATACCCGTAAGACATGGCGATTTCCGCCAATGATTTCTTGGCGATGGATTTACCCGCCGCTGCAAACTGGGCAACCTGACCTATCTGGGATGCCTTGGAGGCTTGTCCGCCGGTGTTGGAGTATACTTCGGTATCGAACACGAAGACGTTGACGTCTGCGCCGGATGCTAAAACGTGATCCAATCCGCCGAAGCCGATGTCATATGCCCAGCCGTCGCCGCCAAAGATCCAGACGGACTTCTTGGACAGGAATTCTTTGTTCTCCAAAATGCTATGGCAGTTGTCGCACTTGTCGGCAACCTTTACCAGTTCGGCAACCAGTTTATCGGTGGCTTTCACGTTGGTATCGCCGTTGTCAACAGTGGCGAGATAGCCTTCGGCAGCGGCTTTCAAATCGGCGTTGGCCGCGTCGGAAGCCACGATCTTCTTCACTTTCTCGATCTGTCTGTCCCGGAGGGCTTTCTGACCTAAGAACATACCCATACCGTGTTCGGCGTTGTCTTCAAATAGGGAGTTTGCCCAGGCAGGACCACGGCCGTCTTTGTTGACGGTATACGGAGAAGTGGCCGCAGGGCCGCCCCAGATGGAGGAACAGCCGGTGGCATTGGAGATATACATTCTGTCACCGAACAACTGGGTGACCAGTCTGGCGTAGGAGGTTTCGGCACAACCTGCACAGGAGCCGGAGAATTCTAGCAACGGTTTCTTGAACTGGCTGGTCAAAAGAGTGAGCTTTTCAGTGATTTCGGGTTTTTCGCTGACGTTTTCTACGCAGTAGTCAAAGACTTCCTGCTGATCCAACTGAGATTCCCTCGGAACCATCTTCAATGAATCGGTGGGGCAAACACCCACACAAACGGTACATCCCATACAGTCGGCAGGAGAAATCGCCAGGCTGTAGGTATAGTTGGTTTTCACAACGGGTTTGGGAGCCTTTTTCAGCTGGGCGGGAGCAGCTGCCAATTCTTCTTCGTTCAGTGCATAAGGACGAATGGTGGCGTGAGGACATACGTAAGAACAGCGGTTGCACTTGGCGCAGGACTCGGGGTCCCATTCGGGCACGGTGACGGCAACGCCGCGTTTTTCATAGGCGGCAGCACCCAGTTCAAAGGTACCGTCCGCATGATCGATGAAGGCGGAAACGGGGAGAGAGTCGCCGTTCATCAAAGCCACGGGCTTCATGAGGTTGTTGATCATCTTCACCAGTTTGGAGGCGCCTTTTTCTTCGTCGGCAATGACTTCGTCCACGGCGTTTGCCCAATCGGCGGGAACGTCGATCTTTACAAAGGCACTCACGCCGGCTTCAATGGCCTTGTGGTTCATGTCTACAATGTCCTGCCCCTTTCGAGCATAGGACTTGGTGGCGGCTTTCTTCATGTATTCAATCGCTTCTTCGATGGGCATGACTTTTGACAGCGCAAAGAAAGAAGCCTGCAGAATGGTATTGGTACGCTTTCCCATGCCGATTTTGTCGGCAATGTCAATGGCGTTGACGGTATAAAGCCGGATGTCGTTTTTGGCGATATAGCGCTTTGCTTGGGCATTAAGCTGTTCAGCCAATTCTTCGGGTGTCCATTGGCAGTTGATCAAAAACGCACCGCCGGGCTTGACATCGTTGACCATTTTGTATCCCTTGGTCACATAGGAGGGGTTGTGGCAGGCAACAAAGTCAGCCTTATTGATGTAATAAGGAGATTTGATGAGGTTGTCGCCGAAACGCAGGTGGGAAATAGTGATACCACCGGTTTTTTTGGAATCGTACTGGAAATAAGCCTGTACGTATTTGTCGGTATGGTCACCGATGATCTTGATGGAGTTTTTGTTCGCGCCCACGGTACCGTCGCCGCCCAGACCCCAGAATTTGCATTCGATGGTGCCGGGTGCCGCAGTATTGGGGGAAATCTTTTCTTCCAAAGATAGGTTGGTTACATCGTCGTGGATACCCAGGGTGAACTGTCTTTTCGGTTTGTCCTGATTCAATTCCTCGTATACGGCGAAGACGGAGGAGGGAGGCGTGTCTTTGGAGCCCAAGCCGTAACGGCCGCCGATGACGGTCATGGTTCTGCCGGCTTCTGCCAAAGAGGTCACCACGTCCAGATACAAAGGTTCGCCCAGGGCACCGGGTTCTTTGGTACGATCCAAAACAGCCAGCTTCTTACAGGAGGCGGGAATGGCTTCCAGCAATCTTTCCGCCGAAAAAGGACGGTACAAACGGACTTTTACCAAGCCCACTTTTTCGCCTCTGGCCATCAAATAATCGATGACTTCTTCCGCTACATCGCAGATCGAACCCATGGCGACGATGACGCGTTCGGCATCGGGAGCACCGTAGTAATTGAAGGGTTTATAATGGGTACCCAACTTTTTGTTGACTTTGTTCATGTAATCTTCCACGATGCCGGGAACCGCTTCATAGTATCGGTTGCAAGCTTCTCTGTGCTGGAAGAAAATATCGCCGTTTTCATGAGAACCGCGCATCGCGGGTCTTTCGGGGTTGAGGGCGCGCTTGCGGAAAGCGTCTACAGCTTCCATGTCGCACAGGGAAGCCAAATCTTCATAATCCCATACATCGATCTTCTGGATCTCGTGGGAGGTTCTGAACCCGTCAAAGAAGTTGATAAACGGTACTCTGCTCTTGATGGTAGCCAAGTGGGCAACGGCAGACAAATCCATGACTTCCTGGGGGTTGGTTTCCGCCAACATGGCAAAACCGGTCTGACGGCAGGCATACACGTCGGAGTGGTCACCGAAAATGTTCAGCGCGTGAGAAGCGAGGGTACGGGCGGTTACATGGAAAACGCAGGGAAGAAGTTCCCCGGCAATTTTATACATATTGGGGATCATCAAAAGCAGGCCCTGGGATGCGGTATAGGTGGTGGTCAGCGCACCGGCTGCCAACGAACCGTGAACCGTACCTGCTGCCCCTGCTTCAGACTGCATTTCCACCACATTCACCGTGGTACCGAAAATGTTTTTTAAACCCTGTGCCGACCACTGATCCACGTAGTCTGCCATGGGGCTGGAAGGGGTAATGGGGTAGATGCCGGCAACTTCGGTAAACGCATAGGATACATGCGCCGCCGCGTTGTTGCCGTCCATGGTGAGTTTCTTTCTTGCCATGTGAGTTTATCCTCCTTGATTTTGTTAACACATTTCAGGCGCTCATACTGAACGCAATTTATAGCATACCATACTCCTGTCGTAAAGTAAAGAGTTTTGAAGGATAATATTTTTTATTATCTACTTAAAATACTATAAAACAATTTATCTTTGTCACGATTTGTCAGTCGGGTTACAGGGTAAAATGAGGCATCAAATTTGGAGGTGTATCTTATGATTGTTTTACGCTGTCAGGGACAGTCTTTATGCAGAACCGATTCAGATGCCATTGTTGCCGGGGGATATGGTTTTTCTACTTTTTCTTACGTCTGCGACGAAAGCTGGGAAGGTTATTCCGTTTCTGCCCAATTTCACCGCTTGGGGGATGAAACCGCCTACCATGTGGGGGGCATCCGGCCAAACAAATCCTATCCGGTCCCCAACGAAGTCCTCGTGGAGGGGGGCGTCTTTACCATCTGTCTGTTTGGGGTCAAGGGGGAAACGTATCGTGCCACTACCAACGTAATCACAGTGGAAGTAACCGATTCGGGGCTTTTACACAATGA
>ENA-UOOH01000851-UOOH01000851.1-fermentation-metagenome-genome-assembly--contig:-NODE-851-length-32466-cov-11.081454_pt1 | contig 32466 bp, 32 predicted proteins | sample MGYA00245778_ERZ724025 | MGnify/ENA primary metagenome ERZ724025 (study PRJEB28704, sample SAMN03018313) | fermentation metagenome | biome: anthropogenic terrestrial biome; feature: soil; material...
TATTACCTTTAAAAATCCATAAGTAATTGGTCTAATATCTACTTCTCTTTTACTTTTTATTTTAAGACCTTCTTCTACGTATGAATAATCTTTATCAAGAGGATAGAATTCTCTATTAAATTTATAATTTTCAATATCTCTTAGTATTACTCTTATCTTCACTATATCATTAAACTTTGTTCCTCCTTTAACTTTCCATGCTTTAGGAACTCTTATCTTATAATATCCTTGGGAATTTGATACTGCAACATTTTCAGCAAAATAAGGATATGTAGAAGCCCAATCATCTCCAGCTGATTTATCAAAGTATTTAGCATCAAAAGCAACTCCTTCTATCGGCTCTCCTGTATGATAATCTTTAATAAAACCATCTATATAAGTATCATAGAAAGTAAATTCATCTTCGTCATTATCTTCACAAGAAAAGAATAACGGAATAAAAAGTAAAGTTACTAATACAATGATTAGTGCCTTTAAGTTAATAAGCTTCTTTTTCATCTATCAATAATTTTTAAATAACCTATTTATGCTACTTTTGCTTTTACGTGTCTTATTTATTTTCTATATTAAGGGTTAATGTATCTTTAGGATTATTTATTGTGAAATCAAAATCATGTATATAATTTATTCCATAACTAAAGCGAGTTTTTCCTAAAGGTACTTCAAATAATAATAATTTGTAATTAGTGTTTAATAATTGCTTTTCAACAAATTTACCTTTATAAAAAGGCTTTTCATAGGTAGATGCTTCCCATGGATTAATAGTCCAATTTTCATTATAATCATTTGGCATTATAACTTTTAAATATCCGTAAGTAATAGGTCTAATATCTACTCTCTTGCTTCTTATGTTAATGCTGTCTTTAGAGTAATCAAATGTTCCAAATTCAAAGTTATAATCTTCTGTTGCTTTAGGAAATATCCTAATCGCTATAAAATCAACAGAACTCCTTATACTTCCTAATTCTCCATGCTTAGGAATTTTTATTCTGTAATATCCTTCCGAATTAGATACTGCAATATTTGTTTCACGATATGGGCTTGATCCAAATAAACCTCCATTTGATTCATCAAAGTAATCTGCATTAAATTCTACTCCTGCAACAGGTTGTCCTGTATGATAGTCTGTAATATAACCATCTATATAAGTATCATAATAGGTTATAATATCTTCATCACTATCTTTACACGAAAAGAAGAACGGTATAACAAGAAGAAAAACCAATACAAGGCTTAATGGGTTTAATGTAAATGGTTTCATAGATTAATTTGTTTTTATTGGTTAATAACTAAATAATGCTGCTAATATAAAAATATTTTTTAATTCGGAACAGGCTTGAATAAAATCAGTTTTATCTAATGTGTCATTATTATAACCATCCCTATTTTCTAAGTCAGCAAAAGAGATAACCCTATCATAAAGTATTTTTGTTGATAATGTATCATATCTTACATTTCTAAACCAACCATCAAATATTTCTGTATATGGTCTATTTTCTCCAGCAACTTCTACATTTATAGAATCTTGTGTATATGCCCTTAGGCTTATTGCTGTAATAATTAACAATATAATTAATGCTCTTTTCATAAGTTTATTTTTTAATTATTCAATATCTACATAAAGAGTTGTTGTATCTCTTGGATAATCGATGGTAAAATCTCTCGGTTTCCAAGAATCATTACCTATTCTGAAAGTACCTGTACCTACCGGTACTTTAAAGACAAAGTAATTTAAAGAATCATTATAACTTTCTGAGATTATAAATTTAGGTTTGTAATAAGGTGTCTCAAAACAACTTTCTGGATAATTCCAAAAGCCCCAGCCTTGATTACTTGTTTTTGGAAGAATTACCTTTAAATAACCATAAGTAATTGGTCTAATATCTATTCTTTTACTTTCTACATTAACTCTGTCATCTTTATAATCAAATGATCTAAATTCAAAATTATAGTTTTCAGTTGCTCTTGGTATTATTCTAATTGCAATAAAATCATATGATGCGTCAATACTTCCTAAATCACCATGCTTAGGTATTTTTATCTTATAATAACCTTGAGAATTAGATACTGCAATATTTGTTGCATAATAAGGACTAGTCCCAAATAGTCCTCCATTTGATTCATCAAAATATTTTGCATCAAAAACAACTCCTGCAACTGGCTCTCCTGTATGATAATCCTTTATATAACCATCTATATAAGTATCATAATAGGCTATAATATCTTCGTCATTATCTTCACAAGAAAAGAATAACGGAATAATAAGTGAAGTTACTAATACAATGATTAGTACCTTTAAGTTAATAAGCTTCTTTTTCATTTATCAATAATTTTTAAATAACTTATTTATGCTACTTTTGCTTTTACATGGTTTAAGCATTTTCTATTCCATGGTTCTGCTACCCTTTATTTTTCATGGCTCTCACTAAATTCCATGTTTGTAAGTCTCCTTAATCTTACATTATTATAAATTATCTAATTGACTATTTCCTTTTCTAAAAAAGAATATAATCTTATTTGACATTGTCAAAAAAACTGACAATGTATATTTTGTTATATTTATACTTATTATATTATATGGAATAGAAAGCAAGTAATAAAATAATAATTCCTCAGTTGCCTGAGGAGATTTCAGGGGGAATTTGTTTAGGGTTATATAATTGTTATCGTTAAGCATTTAGTATAAAATATAATTGTTTAACGCTGCAAATATATAAATTTATTTATAACTCGCAAATAAAAAGGAAATTATTGCTGCTTTATTTCCCATCCTTAATCCAGCTTAGAAGCATTGCAAATGCTTGGTTGGCTGTTCTATTTATGAAGTTTCCTTTTCTCTTTTAATGCTATTTGCTTAAAAATCTCCTTAATTATAGTTAGAAAATAAATACTATTTAAAGCGAAAAATCTAAACTTCTTACAAGAGAAATAAAACAAGCCTTACAGCCTAAAAAACAAGACTATAAACTCAAAAGATAAGCTTTAGAACTAACTAAACTTTAAGATAATCTCAAAACAATGGCATTGTTTACTAAAAACAACCGCATTGTTTTACTAAAACAATGGCATTGTTCTGGCAAAACAATGGCATTGTTTTTAGTTCAAAGTCAAGAATAAAATTTTCTAATCGGCATTATACTGGATTTACTCCTTATTTAATAAGTTCTAATGGCTGTTTAAGCAAAAAAAATGGCATTTCGATATAACGAAACACCATTTTAAATTTATAAAATTCTTTGTTTAAGCTGAGAAAAGCTTTGTAATATTCTCAAAATCTTCTCATCTTTATTCAAATAGTTTGGAAAGCTTATCCTAAGAGTTCTTTTACAATTTGAGATACTAATTTGTTGTCAGCTTGTCCTGCAAAAGTTTTTTGGGCTGATTGCATTACTTTGCCCATATCTTTTGGAGAAGTAGCTCCTAATTCAGAAATTATTGTTTTTAAGGCTTCTCTAATTTCTTCTTCAGAAAGTTGTTTTGGTAAATATTGTTCAATTACTTCTAATTGAAAAACTTCATCATTATAAAGGTCTTCTCTGTTTTGTTCCTTATATGTTAGTGAAGCTTCCTTTCTTTGCTTAACAAGACGTTGAAGAGTTTGTATTTCTTCTTCAGCAGTTATTTCCTGTCCTTGTGGTTTACTTGTTTTAACTAATAAAACGGCAGCCTTAACAGCACGTAGTGCATCCAATTTGGCTTTATCCTTTGCAAACATCGCTTGTTTGATGTCTGCATTTATTTTTTCTTCTAAACTCATTGTATATTTTATTTAATCGTTTGCTTTAATTTCTTTGAGGTTCTCCTCTATCATTTCACGAAGCATTTTAATTATATCCATATTATTTAAGGACATGCCATCTAAGGCTTCTTTCACTTCAAGAGTATCAAATTCAAATGTATCAACATCGGTTTGATAGTTTAGTTTAAAGCGAATTGCTTCATTTTGTGCAATGGTTAGGACAAAAACGCCTGCCAAATCTCCCATTGGAGGTCTATCCAAATGATTATGTTCAAACCAAAAGGTAAGTTTTGTCCCTTTCCCAAGGGTGCTTTCTATTTCGAATCCTCCTCCACAATGTTCGGAATTCATCTTTATAAGTGGCAGTCCTAAGCCAACCTTTCTTGTTGTTCTGGTTGTGCTGTAAGGGTCTGTAACTTTAGATAGAAACTCCTTACTCATTCCTCTTCCATCATCGGTTATTGTAAACTTAAAGATATTATCCTTTATACTATCAATAATATCAAGAGTTATGATTGAGGAATCAACCACAGTTGAGTTTTGGAGAAGGTCCATAACGTGAAGTGATAGGTCTTTCATAGTTTATTCTATTATTGTTTCAACATAACGTCCATCTTTTCCTGCAATTGCCAAACGAAACTCTTCAAAAGAAAGCTCTTCCATAATAAGATTGCAATAAGTTTCTCCTAATGTATTAATATAATGCGAATCGGAGCTTTGAATAAATTGAAACTTCTTTAGGTAAGCATTCTTTTTAATAAAGTTTGTTTTAGAAATATGATGTGATATTTCTAAGGCATCGGCCTTAATGTCTGGAGGGATAAAACCAAGTTGAGAAGTTAAGCTGTTGGCTCCTTTATTAACGTGTGCTGGAATAAATAAACCGTTTAAAGAATGTACTTTGTCGTATATTTCATCTAAGTCGGCATCAATTGCACTTATCAAAAGATATTCTTTTTGGTCAATAATCTCCTCTTCTTCATTAACCACAAGCTGGTAGCCAAACTTATCTTCATCAAGTTCTATCTTTGGAAGCTTATCATCTAACCAAATTTGAAACTTATCTAAGCTCTCATCATCTTCAAAAAAACAAAGACAATGAGCTTCTTCCTTTGAGGTTACTTCAGCCCCCATAAATACAAAAACACCTTGCTCTTTTCCCAAACGTTTGGCTAATTTGGAATGCAAGGTGCAATTATGGTCAGTAATTCCAATGCAGTCTAATCCTAACTCTTTCGCTTTTGCAATTATATTTGTGGGACTCATTTCCAAATCACCACAAGGCGAAAGAACAGTATGGATATGCAAGTCTGCTTTGAAAGATTGCATATTTTTATTTAAGCAATGAATATATCTCTCCTGTTATTTCAAATGCTTCTTTAGAAGAAGAAAGAATTGGAATTCCTTCTTCATTACTTTGTTCAATAGTATCTGGATTTGGCTCAAGGTCTTTCACTAAAATAATACAAGCAAGTTCTTTCAAAGAAGCAATTGCCATAATATTTTTGTGAGTTTGCAAAGTTATCCAACACTGATTCATTTCAGCATTTCCCATAACATCACTCAAAAGATCAGAAGTATAACCCCCTTCAATAACCCTATTCAATCCCTTTTGGCCAGAAATCACTTTAAGGTTTAATTTTTCTTTTAATTCTTGTACAGTCATATATTTTTAATTGTTTATATCTTTCTTTTTAGACTAACTTTTAATTTGAGATAATATTGTACGGGCAGCTGTTTTTGGATTATTAATTGTATCGCACCCATTAACACAACCTCCTGGACAAGACATTATTTCAATAAAGTTGCCTGGACACTCACCTTTTTGAGCATATTGTTTTAGTTGACGAATATTTGATTTATTAAGTCCATCAATAACTATTTCGTTAACTATTGAAGCATCAGGCAAGGTTTGTTTAACTGAATCAACAACTCCAGATACCATTGCATATCCTCTTCCATGTCCTGAAATTGTTGAATCAAATTCAGTTATTTCACATTCATCAATATTAATATTTGCAGCTTTAAATAAAGCTTCAAGTTCTTCATAAGTAATCACGAAATCTACTTCTTCTGTTCTGAATGCTTCACTTCTTTTGCCAACACAAGGACTAATGAAAACAGTTACTGTATCAGGATTAGCTTCTTTAACTAAATTGGCAGTATATACCATAGGAGAAGATGTTGTTGAAACATAAGGCTTCATTTCAGGTATATGTTTATACACCAAATTCATCCATGAAGGACAGCAGGAAGTTGTCATAAAAGGGGCACCCTCATGCAAACGTTCCAATAGTTCTTCTCTTTCTTTTTCTGTTGTAATATTAGCTCCTTTAGCCACTTCAATCACTTGATCAAATCCAAGTTGTTTGATGGCTGTTAGAACTTTTCTATAATCAGACTTAAACTGACCTCCTAATGAAGGTGCAACGAGTGCCACTACTTTCTTTCCTTGAGATATTTCTTTAAATACATCAACCATAAAGGTTTTTTCCATTATTGCTCCAAAAGGACAAGCAACCATACATTTCCCACAATATATACATTTGTCAGGGTCTATATGTTCTATTCCATTTTCATCTTTAGAGATTGCAGCAACAGGACAAGATTCCTCGCATGGAACTGGTTGGTATATTATAGCATGGAATGGGCAAGCTTCTTTACACAATCCACAGTTAATACATTTTGAAGGGTCAATTACAGCTTGATGTTCTCCAACTTTAATTGCATCTTTCTTACAAGCGTAAGTACAAGGTCTGGCAACACAAGTCTTACATAGATTGGTTACAATATAACTACTCTTAACACAAGAAGAACAAGCTTCATCAACAACAGTCATCATAACATCTGATGTTTCATTTCTTTCAAATGCTCTTTTAGCATATTCTGAAAGAGGAGTTAGCTCATCTGTTTCATCATAAATGTTATATCCTAAAAGGGCCATTAGTTTATATCGAATAACAGCTCTTTCCTTATGAATACAACAACGAGTCTTTGCACTATTTCTCGGACGCATTTCATAGGGAATTCTATCAATCTTTTCTATTACCTTGTTCTCGATAATCAATTTTGATAGTTGACAAATAATATCTCTACGAATTTCAACTGCATTATTTATTGCCATAGCAAACAATTTATTATTATTTTACTAATGATTATCTTTCTAAACCAAGTTGAGAATAGATTTCATTTAAAAGTTTTTCTTCATTACATTGTTTAATAAGCACATCTCCAACCTTAGCATAAGGGGGATTTGGACTTTCATCACTTTCATCACAGCCCAAACAAGCTGAGCCAATGAATGAAACTTTATCTTTTATTTCTTCTGGAAGTCTATCTTTTAGTTTTATCAAGTCAGAACTACCTGTAATATAACAGTATGTTCCAACACATATTCTTACGTTTAACATAACTACTTATTTTTTTGATTGTTTATATAAATTTGAGATTAACGTTCTTCATATATTCTTGTTCTAAAAGTAGAGCAAGCTTCTTAACTATATTCCTCCTAATTTCAAGCTCAACCGGAAGTGTTGGGTCTTGATGTGCTATATTTATTTTTGTCCCTGCCACAATATCTATTACATCTGCATCAAGAATCATTCTATAAATACCCCAATCAGCACCTTTTTGGTCAATATTGTGTGGTATTTCGTTTTCAAGAATTTCAGTAAGAGAGCCTAATGTGATTATTCCTTCAGTAACCAAATCTATACCTTTCATTTTTGACACAGGAGGAATTGAAGAAACAACATCCTTTAAATCAACTTCAATTTCAAGATTCAACTCTCTTGATACTATTTTAGAGGTTGTTCCGCCACAAACTATCTTTCTCCCTTTATAGTTTTTAATTATTTCTGCTAAATATTTATCGTCTTCTTCTTTAAATGGAGGACCAGTACAAATTAAAAGTTTTCTTGGTTCTCTAACATACAAAACAACACAACTTGTATCATCTTTGGGTTTGAAAATATCATTAAACTCCGATTGTTTTACAATAATTCTTGAAAGCTCTCGAGCCGAAATATAAGGATTAGTTTTTAATGTTTCAATAATAAAATCATTAACTCCATCCTCCCAACCAAAAGGCATTGTCATATTTCCTATTCCCGATTGGCTAACACCATCCGAAAAGCAAATTAATCTATCTTCTTTTTGAAGCTCAATATTAGAAAGCATAATCATTCTATCATTCCCTTCAATTTGATTAGCTTCTCTTTTTATTAAAGTCTCTTCTTTCTCTAATTTATATAATTGTCCATCTCTAATCAATATTAGAGGAGGATTATCATATTCAACGAACTTAGCATTACCATCAGATTCAATATCAATTATTGAAAATGTTGCATAACTAATATTACGAACACTATCTATTGGAAGGGTATCCATTATGATTTTAGCAGTTCTAACAATTGGCTCTCTTCTAATACTAAAGTTTAAAGCCATTGAAGCAGTCATAGTTGAAAGTACATTTGCTTTAACTCCCGAACCCAAACCATCTGAAACAACAGCTATTGTTCTATTTTCTTCAATAGATTTATGCATCAACACCGTATCTCCACAAACTATATTACCATGTTTGTTTTGTTGGAAACTTCCCGCTTCAATAAAGAGTTTCTTGGTATTTGATAGCATTTTATTTAGTATTATTTAGCACATCTTTATCATTAGAATGTGATTCTAATATGGAATTTAGCATAGATTCTGTATATGAAGCATTCTCTCCTAATAGGAAAGCTATTTGTTGAACAACTTTCATATTCTCCATAATTACTTCTTTTGTCCTATTGAGAACAAGATCTTTTCTCACCTCAGGAGCATGTAGATTTTTAATAATTCCACATACTAAACTATGGTTTTGAACAGAAAAGACCGATAATGTATAATAACGCTCACCATCTCTAATATCTTGTTCTATTATATCAACACCCGTTTGAAGTACTTGAGAAAATAAATTATGATAAGGAATAAGTTTGGTGATATCAGCTCCATATAAACCAGGATTTGCTTCAAATATCATCTTAACCTCATCCCCTAATATATCAGCAAAATTTTTATTTGCATCAACAACCTTTAATTTATCATTAACAATAACTATTCCTGAAGGCATCTTCTTCAACAAAATATTTGTTTTATCTTGTGCAATCTTTCGCATATATGATATACACATATCATTTTCTGCTTTTCCGGCTATAAGGGCTTTCGCAAATTCTCTACAATTATCATATCCACAACCTCCACAATTCAACTCATCTGCCTCACTCTTTTTATTAACCATCTTAAGAGCTTCATAAATTTGGTTAAGCGTATATTCTTCCTTTTCTATTTTTTTGATAAAGTCATATTTAGTTGAAATATCTAATTCATTGAGTTTACTAAGCATTTCTTCATTTCTTGGCTCAACACTAACTTTATCCAAAACATTTAATCTTTTTGAAGCGGAAGACTTTTTGCTAATTGCCACAGGACCTTTAATACAACCTCCATCGCAGGTCATAACCTCAATAAAAGTTTTCCCATTAGTTTTCATAGAGTCGAAATCTCTCATTATTTCCTTTAAGTTCTTAACTCCAGAAAAAGTCATATATCGAATTGATTCCTTCTTATTTGAATTATGATTAATTCTGTCAACATCAGAGTTAATTGAATCAATCATACAAGTTAACATTCCTCCATCTATTGGATATAAATTTCCTTTGTTTGCTCTAATTGGGATGAAGACATCATCTTCAGTAGGCTTCATAAACTCAAAAAATATTCCAATATCTTCAAAAAAGGCTTTAATATCTTTGAAAGACAGAACATAATCTATATATTCTGCATATTGAGTTACTTCCTCCTTTTTAGCAATACAAGGTCCTACGAACAAAACCTTTGCCTCTGGATAAATTTCTTTAAGGAACTTTGCATGAGCTACCATTGGAGAAAGAATTGGAGCGACTGCTGATGAATGTTCAGAATAATATTTATTGATAAGTAATACTGCAGAAGGACAACAAGAAGATATATAAACTCCATTTTCTTGTTTGTCTATCCAATTCTTTGTTTCTAAAGCAACTTTTTCTGCTCCGAGTGCAGTTTCACTTACTCCATAGAAACCTGCTTCTTTAAAAGCTGCAATTACTTTATTTGTTTCTACATTCTCATATTCACTTAAATAGCTTGGAGCTAAAGAAACAATAATTTTTTCTTTTTTTAGTGCTTGTCTTACAACTGGCAAATCATCCCTTACTTTTTTTGCATTAGCAGGACATACTTGTGTACATTTTCCACAATAAATACACAATTCAGGAATTACAGATGCTGAATTATCCTCTAATTTAATAGCTTTTACAGGACAATTTTTTACACATTTATAACAATCTTGACAGTTATTTTTCTCTGTATAGATTGCAGATAATTTATTCATGATTATTTAGCTCCTTTTCTAAAATATCAATCAATTTGTTTTTTGAAACCTCACTAAATGTTTTACCATTTATTATTAAATTGGCCCTTGAAAACAATTTTCAGAACATAATTGTCCTTTAAAGGTTACTTCAGCGTCCAATCCTCGTGTTGAGATAAATTCTTTTATTATTTCAAGATTCTTATTATTTCCTCTCGAAAAGCACGAACTGCCCAAGCATATTGTTATATTAGTTTTCATATATAAATTATTATTACAAGTGTGGAAAGGCTACAATGTTTATTTATATTTATTAACGCTAAAAGCAAATAAAAATTATTTTAAGCAAACCTTTTTTGGATTTCCTCTTTTAGCACTTCTTGAGCCAACTCTAAAGGATTTTTCTTTCCAGCAAATTGTTCAAATAATTTACCAGCAAAACCTGTTGGAGTAATGGTTTTTTCTTCCTTAGTGAATACTGTATTAATTGTTGAAATCATTTCTTCTTTAGCATTCTTAATTAATGCCCAAGCTTCATTTGAAATATAAAGCTGTTGAGAAAGGTTATGTTCAAATTCATTGCGTATGTTTTGAACCATAACGTCTTTTAGGAGTTTTGAATCCATAGTTGGTTCATAACAACGAAGTACAAGATTGTCAGGACTCATTCTCTCCAAAAACAAAACCAAACGCTCATAAGCCTGCAATTGAATTGGTGTTACAACCTTGCGAGTTTCTGATTCCTGAATTTTCTTTATCTCAAGCAAGGTTTTCTTTTGCTCATTCTCAACAAATTGTTTTATTGACTTATTATTGAAATAACCAATAAAAAATATAGCTCCTACAAAAGCTACTGCCAGAATAATTAATGTCCAAATCATATCTTTTTTGTTTTATTTAAGTTCTAATCTAATTTGAGTACTGCAAGAAAAGCTGACTGCGGAACCTCAACATTACCTACTTGACGCATTCTTTTCTTTCCTTCTTTTTGTTTTTCTAATAGTTTACGCTTACGAGAAATATCCCCACCATAACATTTTGCTGTTACGTCTTTTCTCAATGCCTTAACTGTTTCACGAGCAATTATCTTTGAACCAATTGCAGCTTGAATAGCAATATCAAACTGCTGACGTGGTATGAGTTCTTTTAGTTTCTCACACATCTTTCTTCCAAGTGGATAGGCATTATCAAAATGAGTTAGGGTAGAAAGTGCATCAACAGGGTCTCCATTAAGCAGTATCTCCAAACGAACAAGCTTTGAAGGCTTAAAGTCGTGTGGGTGATAATCAAATGAGGCATATCCTTTGGAAATTGATTTAAGCTTGTCGTAGAAATCAAAGACTATCTCACCCAGAGGCAACTCAAAGATAATTTCTGCCCTATCACTGCTTAGATAGGTTTGGTTCTTGAGTATTCCTCTCTTTTCAATACAAAGGGTTAGGATTGGTCCAATATATTCTGCCTTAGTTATAATGGAGGCAATAATGTATGGTTCTTCAATATGTTCAATATAGTTTGGTTCCGGAAGACCTGAAGGATTGTAAACATCAATACATTCTCCTTTTGTAGTATATACTTTGTAGTTTACGTTAGGAACGGTTGTTATAACGTCAATATCAAACTCTCTTGTTAGCCTTTCCTGAATGATTTCCATATGTAAAAGTCCCAAAAACCCACATCGGAAACCAAAACCTAATGCAAGTGAACTCTCTGGCTCAAAAGTAAGGGAAGCATCGTTGAGCTGAAGCTTTTCTATTGAAGCTCTTAGCTCTTCATAATCGTCTGCGTCAATCGGATATATTCCTGCGAAGACCATAGGCTTAACATGCTCAAAACCCTCTATAGCATTTTTACAAGGGTTTAAAACAGTTGTTATTGTATCTCCTACATTTACTTCCTTAGAAGTTTTAATTCCAGAAATTATATAGCCAACATTTCCTGCACTTAGCTCTTTTTTAGGCTCCATTTTAAGCTTTAAAACTCCTATTTCGTCGGCTTGATATTCTTTTCCTGTATGAAAAAACTTCACATTTTCACCCTTATGGATTGTTCCATTAATTATACGGAAATAAGAGATAATTCCTCTAAAACTATTAAAGACAGAGTCAAATATAAGTGCTTGAAGTGGTGCATTAACATCACCCTTAGGAGCAGGAATCCTTTCAATAATTCTTTCTAATATTGCTTCAATCCCTAAGCCTGTCTTTCCGCTTGCACGAATTATGTCATCGGGACTACATCCTATTAGTTCAATAATTTGATCACTTACTTCCTCAGGCATAGCATTTTGAAGGTCCATCTTATTGAGAACAGGAATTATCTCCAAATCGTGATCTAAAGCTTGATATAGGTTTGATATTGTCTGGGCTTGAATACCTTGAGTAGCATCAATAATTAATAATGCTCCCTCACAAGCAGCAATTGAGCGAGAAACCTCATAACTAAAATCCACATGACCAGGAGTATCAATAAGGTTCAAGGTGTATCTCTCCCCCTTATATTCATATTCCATTTGGATAGCATGCGATTTAATGGTAATTCCCCTTTCCTTTTCCAAATCCATATTGTCCAAGACCTGCGATTGCATATCTCGAGCCGAAATAGTCCCAGTGAATTCCAATAACCTATCTGCCAAAGTACTTTTCCCGTGATCAATATGAGCAATAATACAAAAGTTTCTTATATTCTTCATTTATAAGTTTTATCGTTATAAAATCTCTTCCATTTAGTTTGCAAAGATACGAGAAAAACCTTAATTTCTACAATTTAATCCTAATTTCCATATATAAATAAACATATTAGAACTATGCAGGTATTGTTTAATTCAATATCTCAAAGTAAATCCCCTTTAAGGGCTCAAATTGACAATATTTTTATTGTGCTTTATGCTTAAACTTCTCAATATTTTTGGAACGATTTTGATATTATTGTTTATTCTACCCTAAATAACTAATTCTTGTTTTTCAATTAATTAAGCTAATTAAAACAAAAATAGGCTATAATAAAATACTGCAATTGGAAAATATAGTTATTTTTGTAGCGTTAAACTAACTAAATGGCGGGTCTTGAAAAGCCTTACGAGTAGAGTAAATTTAAAAAATTTAAGGAGATGAAAAAAATATTTTTATTAGCTGTTATAGCTATCAGCTTTACTTTTACTGCAAATGCACAAAAACTTGGATTCGGTGTTGAGGTAGGTGGAAACCTTTCAAACATTTATTCAGAAACACCGACAGTAAAGAAAAGTTCTGATTACTTATTAGGATTTCAAGCAGGTGCATTTGTTGATTACTCAATAACTGATAACTTATTTATTAAAGCTCATTTTTTATTCTTCACAAAAGGTTCTTATGAAAAAAATGAAGTAACTGCTTTAGGAGTAACTACAAAAGAAACTTGGAAATCTTCTCCAATGTACATTAATATTCCAATCGTATTTGGAGTTGGTTTTGAAATAGGAGATATTAAACCTTATGCTAATGCAGGAGTTTATCTTGCTTATGGTGTAGGTGGAAAACAAAAATATGACAATAAGGTTGGTTCACTTGAGAATAGTTACACAACTGATTTTTTCATAGACAATATTGAGAATACTTTAGCAAACTACTTCCATAGCCATGACGCATTTGATTTTGGAGCAAGAGTTGGTATTGGTTTAGAGTTTACAAATAAATATTTAGTTGAAATAAACTATGATTTAGGTTTAATTGATATAGCACCAAAGGACAATATCTTAAAGAAAAATAATGCTTTGAGTCTGACTTTTGGATATAGATTCTAATAAAGACAATAGGTGTAACCCGAAAAACCTTAATAGAGTAGGGGAAAAATATATAACTTAATAAATATGAAAAAAATTATTTTTGTAGCTATTTTAGCTTTAGGGTTTGCTTTTACAGCATCTGCCCAAACTCCTGTTTTCCAAAAAGGGAGCAAAGTTGGAAATGTTGGTATTGGATTTGGTAGCTATGGCCTTCCAATTGAAGTTTCTTACTCTCAAGGAGTAAAAAATAACATCTTTGATGTTAAAGGATTAAATTTTGGGATTGGTGGATACTTAGGTTTCCGTACCTGGAAAGAAGATTTTTTATATTGGAATAATACTGACTTAGGTTGGAGGTTCACTCAATTTATTATTGGACCAAGAGCTCATTTGAATTATACTTTTGTAAAGAATTTGGAAGTATATTCAGGTTTAATGTTAGGATGGAATATTTCAACCACTTCAACTTATGGAAATTGGGGTAACATTCCTTCTAATCCTGAAAGCTATGGTGGCTTCTACTTTAGCTGGTTTGCTGGTGCTCGTTATTATTTCAATCCAAAATGGGCTATTTATGTTGAAACAGGATATGGTATAGCTTACGGAACTATTGGAGTTTCTCACAAATTCTAATTTCTAATATTGAATTTAGTTTCCTAAAAAAAAGTCATCAGTTAATAGCTGATGGCTTTTTTATTTAGTTTCGTCCAATAGTTCTTTATTAATTTCTAATGGGGAGTATTTTTTTGGAGATTTACATTCATCATAAACAGATTTCTTTCCACAAGAGCATCCTATTCTTTCTCCAGTTAAAGGGTCAACACTTGAACATTGTTTTTTAAATTCCCCTCCTTTTTTCAAAAACATCTTAATTCCAATAAAGCAAAAGCTAAGAAGCAGCAGTATTGCAGTTATTGCAAATATTAATAATAAGTTTTCCATTTTTTATTCCTTATTTTTACTGTCAATAATTATTGTTACTGGACCATCATTAATTAGTTCTACTTGCATATCTGCACCAAAGACTCCTGTTTTAACGTCTTTCCCCAGTTCAAATTGAAGTTTGTCAATAAACTTCTCATACATTGGAATTGCAAAATCGGGTTTAGATGCTCTAATATAAGTTGGTCTATTCCCTTTCTTAACGCTTGCATGTAAAGTAAATTGGCTGACTAACAAAATTTCACCATTAATTTCTGTTATTGGAATATTCATTACCCCATTCTCATCATTAAATATCCTAAGTTTACAAATTTTTTCGCATAGCCAATTAATATCTTCCGCTGTGTCTAAATCCTCAATTCCCAAAAGAATAAGCATTCCTTTTCCAATTGAACTTTTAAGACTATTATCTATACTAACACTTGCTTTACTTACTTTTTGAATAACAACTCTCATAAATTACTTATCCTCCCATTTTTCTATCTTTAACTCTTCTCCGTGCATAATATTAAGATAGTTTATATACCTTTCAACACTAATCTCTCCTTTTTCAACAGCTTCCTTAATGGCACATTTAGGCTCATGCTCATGAGTACAATTATAGTATTGGCAATCTTTAAGTCTTTCCCTCATTTCTGGAAAACATAATCCAACTTCTTCTTTTTGAAAATCAAACATTCCAAAACTCTTAACACCAGGAGTGTCAATAATATCTCCTCCAAAACTCAAAGGGAACATTTCTGCAAACGTAGTTGTGTGAGTTCCTTTTAAATGAGTTAAAGAAATATCTCCTGTTCTAAGATTCAAATTACTATCAATAGCATTTATTAAAGCCGATTTTCCAACTCCACTATGACCAGAAAAAAGAGTAGTTTTATCCTTCATCAACTGCCTTAACTCCTCAATATTATCTCCCTTAAGAGCAGAAACCTCAATACACTTGTATCCTACTCTTTCATATATACTCTTTATTTCATTTGCATATTCCCTTAACTCTTCGTCGTAAATATCAATCTTGTTAAAAACAATTATTGTTGGTATTTGGTGAGCCTCAGTTGTAACTAAAAATCTATCAATAAAACCAGTTGGTGTTCGAGGAAAGGCAATGGTTACAACCAAAAAAGCTATATCAACATTGGCTGCAATGACGTGAGAACGTTTTGAAAGATTTACGGAGCGACGTACAAGAGTATTTTTTCTTTCGTGTATATTGGTAATAAGTCCATCGGAAGTTTCGGTAGATGTAATAAAATCAACCATATCTCCTACCGCAATAGGATTTGTTGATTTAATATTCTTTATCCTAAAATTCCCTTTTATTCTACAGTCAAAAACCTCTCCATTTTCAGTTCTAACTGTATAGAAACTACCCGTCGTCTTAATAACTTTTCCTTCTAACATAGATTGCAAAGGTATTAAAATTTCTGATGTTGGGAGTTAAAATATTAGATAATAGTTTGAGGAAAGAAATTCTACATTACTCAATAAATGTACTCTAAATGAGATAAAAAATATTGGAATTTGGGTATAATCTCCTTTGATGCAATCTTACTTCGAAAAAGGCTTAAGTTATGAAAATAAAATAAGGAGTTAGCGAAATATAATAAGGAGTTATTTCACTAAAACAAGGATATAAATTATTAAAACAAGGATTTAATTGTGCAAAGATGCACATCATTCACATAGAAAGATGCACATCTTTCGGGGTAAAAGATGTGCATCTTTTATTTTAATAAATTTTAGGGATATTTCTTTAATTTAACTCTACTGAATTTATTTAGAGTAATTTTGATATGCAAATATACAAATTTATTTTCAGACTACAGACATAAAATATAAATATCTTTTTTGCCGAAAAAAATATCTTTATCGATAGATTAACAAAATGAAACCCAAAAAATTCATTTAAAGTTTAGAATCTTTTTTCTATCTTTGCCAAATCAAATAAATATCATTATGAAAAAAGATTATGAAAAGTATTGTCATAACTGCGGTGCAATTATTGACAAACAAGCAGAAACCTGTCCTAAATGTGGTGAAAGACAAAGCCGTTTCTCTAATAATAATCCACAAAAAATTAATGCAGAAATGAATTCTCAGTGGCTAATAACTCTTTTGCTTTGCGTTATTTTGGGTTATTTTGGAGCACATCGATTCTATCACGGAAAATATGGAACTGCTATATTGATGATTATTACTTGTGGCGGTTTTGGAATTTGGTATATTGTGGATATTATATTTATTATCTTAGGACAATTTAAAGACAAAGACGGCAATTACATTACAATGAATTAATATTTAGACTTATGAGACTTCTCGTTTTATCTTTTGTTTTATTTACTTTTTCTCACCATGCTTTTTCTCAAAAAGAATTAAATTTATCAACCTATGATACAATCCTTAGTAGGAATTTAATTACAAATTCTGATGTTAAAGCTAAGGTTTACGCTTTTGAAGATAGGATATCTGTTTTTAGGGTGGATTCAATTACCAATACTTCTACCATTACATTGAGAAACTTGACAAAAAATAAAAAGAGGCTCAAAAATAAAGGTAAAATATTAACCTTAGATTTTGAAAATAATAAAATTTTGTGGAACAAGAGGTTTTTGTTCAATTATGATAATGTTTATATATTTGATTCTCTATTGATTTATTATGAACAAAACAATATTGAACTATGGAGTATTCGAAATGGGAAAAAGGTTTGGGATGAAAAATTAAATCTCCACTATCTCATTCCAAGTAAGAAAATTGCATTAGCTTACTATAATGCACAAGCTCCCAAATATCTTCAAGCAATTGATTTAACAAATGGTAATACACTTTGGGAGAGAAAACTGAACAAGGATAATGGCTGGGAGGAGGTTCAATCCCTTAATGATTCTATTTATCTAATTTACTCTAATGGCTTACATACTCTTAATATTAATGATGGTAGTGGACTAAGTGTTGATGCTAAGACTGACGACAAGGATTATACTGGAACAGTTGTTGCTTCTGCAGCTGGTCTTGCTTTGGGTATATTGACAGGCACATACTATATTCCAATCTCAGGACCAAGTGTTGTGGACAATATTCGTTCCAATGCTTTAATTGATTCTTCTTATATTTTCTTTGCTTCAAGAAACAATTTATCTAAAATGATTGGAGACTCACTCACCTTATGGGAGGTTGAAATGCAAAAGAAAGACATAAGTCATTCAAGTTTATTTAAGAAAGATTCAATTCTTTATATGATTAACTATGGATATGCAAAGAATAATGGAAGAAAAATTGCATATGGCAAACCGTTTCTAAAGGCTTATAGTGCAAATACTGGAAATTTGATTTATTCAATTATGCCTGAAGGAGAATCCATACTTGAATATAAGATTAATGGAGATAAAATTATATTTCTTTACGACAATGGAATTTCACAGTATAGCTTGATTGATGGTAGTTTTGTTTCTAATAGGAAATTTGATACTAAGAGCTTTGGGAATATAACTGCTTTTGTTGGGGATAATATTTATTATAACAATAGTTCTATCTATCAGCCTTTTGTTAGTGAGGATAAAACTAATTACTGCATATTCTTTTCAACTGGTTATGTCAAATTGCTTAACTCTCGTTTTGAAACAATTGAAGAAAAAGATTATAATAAACTATTTTTTCTTGACTCAAAGTATGGAGGGTATGGATTATTGTCCTCAGACACCACAACCTTATTAATTAACAGCGAAGGAGAGGCAATTCTTAGGTTAACCAATTTCTCAAATGCAAGTTTCAGTAAGGGAAAACTTTATGGTATAAATGATAACAAGCTATTAGAAATCGACCTAAGCCAATTGGGAATAAGAGAAAACGAGATAATCGGAATAAAAGAATAGGAAAATCTTAGGACAACTTGTCTAAAACTTCAATAATTGCTTTTATCTTCTTTGAGTCGGTAAATGGAATATCATATTCCTTATTGAAATCATCATCTGACATACTCACACCTTTGTTTCTATATTCCATTTTGCTTTCTTTAATTGTTTTTGCACTTAAATGGAAATGATTAATCATGGTTTTGGAGTATATTTCTTTTGCATTATCAGCACTAACTCCTGAGCCTGCCATCACTTCTATTCTTCCTTTGGAGTCAAGTTGAATTTTGGCAATATTATCTAATCCCAAAACAGCCTTATTCTCTTTTCCAGAAGTCAGAACTCTTGTACAACCACATTCAATTATATCTTCAAACGCTTCAAAATAGTTATTAGTCATATCAATTGCTCTATGAAAACAAACCTTCATAGGATTGGCAAGAGTAACTAATTCTTTTGTCCTTTCCTTGTCAACTTTCCCTTGAGGGGTTAGCATTCCAAAAACAACTCCATCAACATTCAATTCCTTGCAACAAAGAATATCTTTTTTCATCACTTCAAATTCAAGTTCAGAATAGTAAAAATCCCCTGCTCTTGGACGTATCATTGCCATAATTGGGATATTTAATTTTCCCTTTGCAAGTGCTATTAATGCATAAGAAGGTGTTAAGCCCCCTTCTGCCAAAGATGAACAAAGCTCAATTCTATTTGCTCCAGCATTTTCAGCTACAATTGCCGATTCAATTGAATCAACACAAACCTCAACTTCAAATTTAGTTTTCATTTCTTAAATAAATCTTTTTTTCTCTAATTCCTCTTCCAAGTCTTTAATTCTTTGCAGATGCATTTGATAATCTTTGGTTGTTATATCAAAGGGACGATGATGTTTTAATTTATGAAGTTTCTCAAACTCCTTACATAATGATATTGTATCATAACTAAAATAGGTCTGAGAAAACTTTTGCCATATATAATCAACTGCTTGAGGAGTTGGATGCAACATATCTGATTCGTAAAAACGATAATCCCTGAGGTCATCCATCATTAATTCATAGGAAGGGAAGTAATCTATTTTTGGATTTTGTTTTAGTAGTTCTTCAACAGCAACATGAAGCATTGATTTACTTAATTGATTTTCTCTATATCCGTCCTTAATGTGCCTTATTGGAGAAATAGTAAATATAATTTTGGGATTATTTTGATTAGTTGTTTTTAGAAATTTATCAAGGCTTTCGGAAAGAACTTCAATTGTCTTTTCAATACTAAGAAGACTTTTAGTAAATTCAGTAGAGGGTATTTTATGACAATTACCCATTATTCTATTGGTTTTATTGTGAGTATAAATCCATGAAGAGCCAAGAGTGATGATTAGATATTTTGTTTCCTTAATAAATTTGTGACTTTGAGCAATTTCTCTGTTTATTATGTCTAAAGCATCTTCGGGAGAATTTCCCTTAAACGAGCCATGATGAGAATAGGAATACCAACCATTATTTTCTATCAAATCATCAATTGTAAAAGGTTTGTTTCCCAAAACATAATTCAAACACTCAGAAATGGTAAATGAATTATAAATTATTCCGAATGGATTAATGGAAGTTTGAAATCCACTATTTATTAACCTCTCTCCTATGCTCTGAGTAAAACATGAGCCTATAAGCATAATTTTGTCTTTATGCTCAATGTTTTGTTTTGATTTTAACGGAGTAATTTCTGTTCTAAATATCATTTATTCTTTTCTTGTTTATTATTATAAGGTTTTAGGAAAATAAAACTTCGTTTTAGAAAATTAAAACTTGATTCTATTTTACCTTTTCTTGCTTTGAATAAGTTTATTTTATGCTGTATCCTTTTCAAATTATAGTGCAAATGTATTATTGTTTTTCCTAATAAATGAAAAATAGATACTTTTTTGTTAGGCTTTTGAGCTGAATTTAGTAACTTTGCAGTTTAAAAATTTAATATTTTCCTTATCATGAGTACTACTATAGTTAGCGTTGAAACGGCTAAAGAATTAGGGTTATTGCCTGAGGAGTTCCAACAAATATGCAATATTCTTGGAAGAACTCCAAACTTTACTGAGTTGAGTATTTATTCTGTAATGTGGAGTGAGCATGCTTCCTACAAGAATTCTATCAAACAAATAAAAAAGCTTCCAAGAGAAGGAGAGCAATTAATGGTTAAGGCAGGTGAGGAAAATGCTGGTATGGTTGATGTTGGCAATGGGATTGCATGTGTTTTCAAAATTGAATCGCATAATCATCCTTCTGCTGTTGAGCCTTATCAAGGTGCTGCAACAGGAGTTGGAGGAATAAATAGAGATATCTTTACTATGGGAGCTCGTCCTATTGCTCAGCTTAATTCTTTGAGATTTGGAGATATAGATAATTCTCACACACAATGGCTATTAAAGGGAGTAACTAAGGGAATTGGAGATTATGGTAATGCTTTTGGTGTTCCAGTAGTTGGAGGTGAAGTATTTTTTGACCCTTGCTACGAAAACAATCCTTTGGTTAACGCCATGAGTGTTGGTATAATGAAGAAGGAAGATTTGATTTCTGCAGTTGCAAAGGGAGAAGGAAATCCTGTTTATATAGTTGGTTCTTCAACCGGCAAAGATGGAATACATGGAACTACATTTGCTTCAGCTGATGTTACTGAAAATTCTGCTGATGATATTCCTTCAATTCAGGTTGGAGACCCTTTCCAAGAAAAATTACTTTTAGAAGCTACATTAGAATTAGGGAAAAGTGGTGCTGTTGTAGGTATGCAAGATATGGGAGCAGCTGGAATTATCTGTTCTACATCTGAGATGTCTGAAAAAGGTTCTTCTGGTATGAATATTTATTTAGATAAAGTTCCTTTAAGACAAAAGAACATTGAACCATGGGAAATTCTTCTTTCAGAAAGCCAAGAAAGAATGCTTGTTGTTGTTCAAAAAGGAAAAGAAAAAGTTGTTGAAGACATATTTAAGAAATGGGACTTAAATTGTGCTAATATTGGAGAAGTTACTCAAGGAGATAGACTACATTTCTTTTGGAATGGCGATTTGGTTGCTGATGTTCCTGCTTCAACCTTAGTTCTTGGTGGAGGAGCTCCTCAATATGACAGAGAAACAAAAGAACCAAAATATTTTAAAGAAACATTTGATTTTAATATTGACAGCATAGAAGAGCCAAATTTAGAAGAGTGTAAGAAAATTGCAGACTTTATTATTCAACATCCGAATATCGCTTCAAAAAGATGGGTGTATGAACAATACGATTCAATGGTTGGTACTAAAAATATGTCCACAAATAGACCTTCCGATGCAGCAATTGTTAACATTAAGGAAACTCAAAATGCAATTGCAATGACTACAGATTGCAATGGTCGTTATGTATATTCTAATCCTGAAATAGGAGCTCAAATTGCAGTTGCTGAAGCAGCAAGAAATATTGTTTGTAGTGGAGGAGAACCTTTGGCTGTTACTAATTGCTTAAACTTTGGAAATCCTTACGTTCCTGAAACATATTGGCAATTTGTTAATGCAGTAAAAGGAATGGGTGAAGCATGTAGAAAATTCAATACTCCAGTAACTGGAGGTAATGTAAGTTTCTACAATCAAGCTTCAATAAATGGAGAAGTAATGGCAGTTTTCCCAACTCCTGTTATAGGTATGATTGGAGTTATTGAAAAAAATCTTCAAACAACATTAGACTTTAAAAAAGAAGGTCAAACAATTTATTTATTAGGAAAAGTTGTTGATGATATTAACTGTTCAGAATATCTTTACTCTTATAAAGGAGTTAAATTATCTCCTGCTCCATACTTCAATATTGACGAAGAATATAACTTACACCATACTTTAAATGGATTAATCCTTGAAGGACTTATTGCATCTGCTCATGATGTTAGTGATGGTGGTTTATTTACAACATTAATTGAATCAGCAATGCCAAATAATTTAGGATTTGACATTTTAACTGACAGTGAAATAAGACTTGACTCTTATCTTTTTGGAGAAGCTCAAGGAAGAGTTGTTGTTACAATTGATCCAGAAAAAGAAGAAGAATTTTTAGATATGATTGGACTTACAGGGGTTCCTTGCTGCACAATTGGAACAATAACTAATGGTTCAATAATTATTGATGAAGAAAACTTTGGAAATATTCAGGATTACAAAGTAAAATATGAGGGTTCATTCCCTAAGAGAATGAATAATTAATTACAAAATCTTATTAGTAACAGAATTATTTTAAGCTTAATGAGATTTCAATTTTTCTTTATCTTGTTCATTTTTCTATCTATTGAATCCTTTTCTCAGGAAATTGATACAAATAATGTTTTGTATGAATATGAAGCAATTGCTGAGGAATATGTTGACGAAGAGTCATTAATTATTGAGTTAAAAGATGAAACTCTAAAGTCATATATTAGTCAAGGAGAAGATTTTTTGAGTTATGTGGATTTATTAAAAGAAAAAGATAGCTTGGTTCATCATTTTATTTTAATTAATGGAGAAGACAATATTGTTCCAAAGGGTGATAATACAAACTTGATTGATATTGGGAAGAAAATAGATGTTATTTTTCATCCTAATTCCAATAAGGTTATGTACGTTGGAGAAATGATTTTGAATGAAAATCAAGCTTGGGATTTTATTTATGAAAGCATATTTGATGAGCAAGGATTAACGAGAATGTTTATCCGTCAATATAGCACATTTAATTCTGTTTGTTCTCAAGTAGCTTTTGAGCGTTCAGAATATTTTTTTGACTCTCAAAGTGAGATAATAAAAAAGACTTATGAAATCTTTGATGCAAATCATAATCCTTTAAATATTGATGATTGTTGGATGGAGAGGGAAGATTATATAAAATATAATTCGTTTGATGAGCTAAACTCCAAACTTAGAATCCCTTTTGAAGAGGCTTCAGAAATATCTGGCATAGAACTTGAAGAGACAAAATTGGAAACACAAGAAGAATATTAATGAATTTAGTTGTAGATATAGGGAACACAAGAACTAAGATTGGAGTTTTTCATAATAGAGATATAGTTTATTATGAAGCTTTTTATAATATCACAGCTAAAGATATTGAAAAAGTTCTTCTTAATTTTCCAAATACTAACAAGTCTATTATTTCTAGCGTTGGCAAACTCAATACAGAATTTAAAGATTTTTTACATACACGACTATTGGTATTGGAATTTAATAATCAGCTCAAAGTACCTATAACAAATAAATACACAACTATTTCTACCTTGGGAAAAGATAGATTAGCAGGAGTAGTTGGAGTAAGAGAGCTGTTTCCAAATACAAATTGTTTGGTAATTGATGCTGGAAGCTGTATAACTATTGACTTAATTGACAATAAAGGAGTTTATTACGGAGGCTCAATTTCTCCTGGTATAAATATGAAATATAAAGCACTAAATACTTTTACGAGTTCTTTGCCGTTATTAATTGATAATTTTCTTAATCAGGAAATTATAGGTAATAGTACCGACTCCTCCATAATTTCTGGAGTAATGAATGGTACAGTTATGGAATTGAAAGGGTTTATAGATTATTATACTAATAGGTATTCTGACTTGAAGGTTATTTTTACTGGAGGAGATTCAAAAATCCTTCAAAACTATTTTTTAGAAAACACATTACTTGAAGAACAATTAGTTCTTTTGGGATTAAATATTATACTTGACACTAATGCATAACAACAGAAAATTATATTTTGTGATAGTTATCGTTACAATAATTTTTGTAACTATTCCTAACTTTTCTATAGCTCAAAGCTCAATTAGTTCACCTTATTCACGCTTTGGAATTGGAGAAACTAATATTTTCAACAACCCTATAAACAACGCTATGGGAGGTGTTGGTTATACATATAGCAGAAATAACTCTATTAACTATTTGAATCCTGCTTCTTATGCCGGAATAGACACTACTTCATTAGTATTTGATGTGGGGTTTTATTCTGAATGGGTTACATTATCAAATAATAGCTATAAATCAAACGGAAACAAGACAAGCCTTTCTCATATCTTTATAGGATTTCCTATTGGGAATAAGTTTAAATTTGCCTTAGGAATTATTCCGATGTCTTCGGTAGAGTTTAACACAAGCGAAACAATCATCGATTCGATTATCGGGAAATATACAAAATCGTACGAATCTCTTGGGGGACTGAATAAAGCACTGCTCGGAGCATCTTTCTCCCCAATTAAGAACCTTTCTTTTGGAGTAAATCTTGAATATATTTTTGGAAATTACTATAAATCTTCAACAATTGCTTTTCCCGATTCAACATATATGTATTCTTCAAGGGTAGAAAACAACTACCATGTTAATGCTTTCAATTTTAGTCTTGGATTACAATATTTCCAACCACTTCCAAATGGAGATAAGATTGGATTAGGGGCAATTTATGACTTTGCATCAAAGTTTCCTACAGATAATATTATTTCAAGATACACATTTACTTCTTCTGCAGGTAATGAATATATGAAGGACTCTATCCATAAAGAAACTTCATCAAATTCAATTCAATACCCTTCAACAATCGGGGTTGGATTATCTTATGAAAAAACTAATAAACTCTATGTGGGTATTGATGGACGTTATATTAATTGGTCTGACTTTAAATTTCAATCAGATTATATAAATACTAATTTTGTAAATAATTTAAAAATATCTATAGGTGGAGAATGGAAACCTGATGCTTATGGTAGTTATTTTCAAAAAGCAGTATATAGATTTGGTGCATTTTATGATAACGGAATGTTAGAATTCAATAACAATAGAATTAATGAACTTGGTGTGAGCTTTGGTATTGGATTGCCAATAAAAAAATCTAATACTCTGATTAACATAAGTTTTGAATATATAAATAAAGGAACTAAAGAAAATGATTTAATCAAAGAGGATTATTTTAGGTTAGGATTATCATTTTCGGCAAAGGATTTGTGGTTCTTTAAAAGAAAATATCAGTAGAATAATTAAATAATAAATAACAAAAAGAATATTAAAAAGAAATGAAAAAATTTGTTTCACTATTAACATTAATTGCCTTATTTAGCATAACCTCATCAAGTTTTGCTCAAAAATATGGTAACACCCCAAAGGACAGTGTAGATTGTATAATGAATAACTCTTTATATCAAGAGTTTTACAACCAAAAGAATTATAAGGATGCTTATGAACCTTGGAAAAATGCTTTGAAAGCATGTCCATTTAACCATGTTAACCTTTATATAAGAGGAGTTGTTATTCTAAAGAACCTTATAGTACAAGCTCAGACAGCAGAATCACAACAAAAGTACATTGATGAATTAATGGAACTTTATGATAAAAGAACTTTAGCTTTTGGTCAAGAAGCAAACAACATTGCTCGAAAAGCAAAGGATTTATCTGAGTTAAGACCAAATGAAAAAGAAAGAGTTTATAATTTATATAAGGAAGCTGCTGATAAAGGAGGAGAAAAAGGTGTTGACCTCGATGATCAATACAAACCTTTATATCTAAAAGCTTGTTTTGATTATTTGGCATCTATTCAAGCTCATGAAGGACAAATGTCTCCACTATTTGATGCTTACGATTATTCTTCTGATGCTTTAGATTTTTCTAAGAAACAAGCAATTGAGAATGGAGATACAAAATCAGCAGAAAAGATTCAAGACTACATTGCTGCAACAGAACAAATCATTGAACCATTTGCATCTTGTGATAAAATTATTCCTATCTATCAACCTAAATTTGATGTTGAGCCAAATAATATTGAATTGCTTAAAAAGATAACAACTAATTTAGAAAGAAAAGGATGTACAAAGTCTGACTTATTCTTTAATGCAACAGAAAATCTTCATAAATTGGAACCGACCTCAAGATCTGCCTTTATGATGGGACAAATGCTTGCAGCCAAAGATAAGTTTAGAGATGCAGCACCATACTTCAAAGAAGCATTAGATAAATCAGAATCAAACGAAGATAAAGCTAAGGCTTGTATGTTATGGGCACAAATGTTAATGGCATCAGATCAATATTCTGCTGCTCGTTCAGCATTCTATCAAGTTTCTAACTACGATAAGACAAAAGAAGGCGAAGCATTATATTTTGTTGCTTCAATGTACTTAAGTTCTGCTGCTTCTTGTGCTTCACACGAAGGAAAAATTAGAGGAGCTGCTTGGGCTGCATATGATAAAGCTGCTAGAGCTAAATCAATAGACCCTTCAATAGCTGACAAATGCGATGCATTAATGCGTTCAGCAGTTGGACAATGGCCTACAACTGAGAATGCTTTCTTTTACGAAATAACAAATGGTCAATCATATACTGTTGGTTGTTGGATAAACGAAGGTACCACTGTTCGATTAAGATAAAGATTAAAACTTGTGGACAAGTTTAACTATAAGACAATAATGCTGAGGATAGTTTTAGTGTTTCTAAGCCTATCCTCACTTATGTTTTTGGCAGGGTGCAAAGGAAAGAGCCCTTCAGGAGAAAAGGGTATTATTGGAAAACCTGTTCAAGTGGTTAAATCGGCTGACATTCTTAGGAGTCAAAATGGGGAGTTAGAGGTACAAATCAAGACTCCAATTGTTTATAATTATGATGGAGATAGTGCCAGAATGGTATTCCCTGAAGGGGTTAAGGTTTGGTTTTATAATAATGATTTAACAATAAAATCAACCCTTGTTGCAAAATACGCAATAAACTACAATAATAGTAATAAGGTCTATTTGAGGGATAGCATAGAAATTATTAATTATAATAATCAAGATACTATTTATTGCCAAGAATTAGTTTGGGATAAAAGTGTAAAAACAATTAGTTCTGACAAACAAGTACAAAGAAATAGCTCTTCAGGCATTGCTTATGGAGACGGCTTTCAAAGTAATGAACAAATGGATAGCGTAAGGATAAGAAATCCAAGAGGGACTCAATATGTTTCTGAAGATGAATAAAAAAGGAAGATAATGAAAGGAAGATTTTTAATATTAATTTCTGCACTTTTTATATTGGTTGGGTGCAAAAAAGAAAAAAACCTATCAAGCAAAATAGAGTTTGAAAACACAAATATTAAGGAAATAAAATACTATCAAGATAATCCAAAGAATGCAAGTTATAGCTTTGAGATTAATATTCAACTTCCAAAAATTATATCTGATACAGTATTTAAGGATTTCAGAAAATCTATAATCGAACACATCTTCAATGTACAAACTGAAAATAATGATATTGATTTAGCAATTAGTCAGTATATTCAGGAAAAAACTGATGCTTTCCAAGAGCAAGGAGTTGATAGATTTGCTGACCAAAGCAACCCATATCAACTATGGTCTAATCTTAATTGTAAGTTTATCTACAACAAAGATAATTTATGTAGCTATATGATTCATGAGGATAATTTCACTGGAGGAGCACACCCTTATCAAGAAGTTTATTATTTGAATTACGATTTAGAACGTAAGAAAAAATTAGGTTTTGAGGATATTTTCATCCCAACAACTCCAAATGATTTAGCCCTAAAAGAAATGTTAATTAATCAATTGATGAAACAAGAAAAGGCTAAAACTATTGCTGATTTAAATCTTTTTGATGTTGAAAGCCCAAAAGATTTTAAGATTTCTCAAATGGTTTATTTTGATAGCTTGGATATTGTTTTTGCTTATGCTCAATATGATGTTAGAGCCTATGCATACGGAGCTCCAGAAATAAAACTTCCAGTTAATCAAGTTAGTAAGTATTTCAAAGAAGACTTTAAAGAAAGATTCTTTCCGTCTAAAAAATAATTATGAAAAAATTTGCTCTTTTAATCTTTATTTCTTCAATATTCTTTTTCTCCTGCAAAAAGGAAAAAGTTAAAGAAGTTATTGTTGACCCCCAAACTGGTCAAGAAACAATAATTAAAGTAAACAGATTTGAGGATGTGTTGTTTGACCAAAGTCAAAAAGACTTAAAGTCTCATCTCCAATCAAATTTTGAAAACTATAGACCTGTATTCAATACTACCTTAGATAATCAAGAGTATTTTGAAATCGTCAAGCAGTTTGCAACTGACCCAAATATGATTTCGGCATACAAAACTGTCAAGAAGGTTTATCCAAGCTTAGATTGGGTTTCGGATGAGATAACTACTGCCTTTTCTTATCTAATTAAAGATTATCCTGATTTGCAAATTCCAAAACTTTATTCAATTATGTTTGGACCTGCCGATTTCTCTTACTCCTATTCAAAAAGAGTGTTGGCAAGGAAGGATTTTATTACCTTTTCTATTGATTTATATTCAATAAACTCGCTCCAAGATAACAAATACTACCAGCAATTCCCAAAATACATCATGATAATGCTTGACTCCACATTCTTAGTTCCAGATATAATGAATCATTATCTCAGAAGTCTTAATGAAGACATTCCATTAATGGAGTTAAGTCCCGATGCATCTCTTTGCGACGTAATGATTGAAAGAGGTAAATACTACTATGCACTTACAAAAATTCTGCCCAATTCATCAATGAATAGTATTTTCCGTTATACTGAAGAGCAAATGAAATGGGTTGAGAAAAATGAATATAATATTTGGGGAGTAATTGTTCAAAATGGATTACTATACTCTAAAGATAGACCAAAGTACATGCATCTTATTAATGAAGGTCCAACCACAAAAGGATTAAAAGACTCTCCTTCACGTTTGGGAGATTATATTGGCTATAAGATTGTTGAGAAATATATGAAAGAAACAAACAGCACTCTAAAACAAATGTTTGAAGTGAATGATGCAAAGGAAATTCTAAATAAATCCTCCTATAAGCCTAAGAAACAATAATTTTTTATTGAAACAAATATGAAAGCTCATATATCTCTTATTCTAAAATTCCTCCTAACCTTAGGGCTATTATTAATTACTCAAATAGCAACACTTGTTTTCAATATACCAATATTTTCAATTGATGGTATCTCAGATTTTCTTTCAATTCTTTTAGGTGCAACCCGTTTTGGAATTTCTTCAACGGTTGTTTTTCTTTTGCCTTTCATACTTCTTAGCCTATTTCCTTTCAAAATCAAACAAAACAAATACTATAGGAAAATTGCTAATTTCTTCTATATTTGCGGAACAAATATTATCCTTATACTAAATTGTATTGATATTGGATACTATAAGTTTACCTATAAAAGAATCTCCTATGATTTCTTTAATTATTTAGGAGTTGGTGGCGATTTCACGGAACTTATCCCTCAATTTGCAAGAGATTATTGGCATATTGTTATTCTTTTTGTTGCCCTAAATATTCTTTTCTACTACCTTAGAGAATTGATAGACAAGAAATATACTCCTGAACTAATTATTTCTAATAGGAAATGGTATATCCAAAATACTATTATGTTTATTCTATTAGGCGGTTTGTTCTTTTTGGGTCAAAGAGGAGGCTTTCAACTCAGACCCCTTAGCATTGTTCATGCAAATTTCTACACAACAAGTCAAAACACAGCCCTTGTACTAAATACTCCATTCACTCTGTACAGAACTTGGGGACAAAAAGGATTAGAACCAAAGCATTATTTTAGTAATGAAAAAGAACTAAGCTCCTATTTCAACCCATTCTATTCCCCAAATAACTCAAAGACTGATACCCTATTCAACTCTCCTTTGGAAATCGGGAAAACAAATATCATTGTAATTATCTTAGAGAGTTTCTCCGAAGAATACCTAAACGGCTACACCCCTTTCCTGTCTTCTCTTGCAAAAAAATCAATAGTGTTTAATGGCTATGCAAATGGGAAAAGAAGCATTGACGGAATTCCTGCAATACTTTCATCCTTGCCAATTCTTTCCGATGAATCTTTCATAACATCACAATACGGAAGTAATAACCTTCCTTCCTTTGCTTCTTTGCTAAAACCCTATAACTATAAGACTTCTTTTTTCCATGGAGGATATAATGGGACTATGGGTTTTGATGCCTATTCAAAGAATGTTGGGTACGATGATTATTATGGGCGAAAGGAGTATAATAACGATAAGGACTACGATGGGAATTGGGGAATATTTGATGAGCCTTTTCTTCAATACATGGTTAAGGAACTTGACCACTATAAAGAGCCTTTTACATCTACTGTCTTTACTCTAAGCTCTCACCACCCCTACACAATTCCTGAAAAACATAAGGGACGTTTCCCAAAAGGAACAATGGTGGTTCACGAAACAGTGGGCTATACTGATTATGCCTTAAAACTATTCTTTGAAGAGGCTCAAACTAAGCCTTGGTTCAATAATACATTGTTTATTATTACTTCCGACCACTCTGCAGCAACACAAGAGCCAGAATACAAAACCCTACTCGGTCAATTCCGTATCCCTGTCATCTTCTATCATCCTCAACTAAAACAAGAAATGAAGATAAATCAAACCCTTCAGCAAGCCGATATTCTTCCAACAGCCATGGGACTAATTAAATATCCTAAATCATTTGTATCATTTGGTCAAGATGCTTTTAGTTCTCAAGAGAAAGCCTATATTCTTTCAATTGGTGGGGAGTATATGCTAATGCAGGGAGATTATCTTTGCAAGTATATTGACGGGATGGAACCAAAGTTATATAATATTAGAGAAGATATAAATACTAAGCAAAACATTGGGAAAAAGAATCCTCAGCTACTGAACTATATGACCCTTAAAACAAAAGCCATTATTCAACAATATAATAATAGACTAATTGAAAATAAGCTGATTATTGATAATGAAGAAAAGTAATATCTTATTTATTATTAATCCTATTTCGGGAATAGGCAAGCAAAGACTGGCAGAAAACGCAATCGAGAAAGTTTTAGACAAAACCAAGTTTGATTATAAGATTGCCTACACCGAATATGCTCATCATGGCACAGTATTAAGCCTTCAAGCGGCAATACAGAAGGTTGATATTGTTGTTGCGGTTGGAGGCGACGGCTCAATTAATGATTGCGTTAGAGGATTGATTGGTACTGAGGTTACACTTGGAATTATTCCGGCTGGAAGTGGGAACGGCTTGGCAAGAACTCTAAATATTCCTCTTAATATGGAGGCTGCAATTGAGGTTTTGAACAAGAAAGAAACTACAGAAATTGATACAATAAAAGTAAATAACAAAATCTATGCTTCCATTGCTGGTATTGGGTTCGATGCATTAATTGCAAGCGAGTTTCGTAAGGCAAAGATTAGGGGATTCAATAAATATCTTGCCCTAATCCTCCAACACTATCCTTTCTATGAGCCTCAGACCTACAGGATTGAATTTGATGACCAAGTAATTGAAGAAGAAGCTCTTTTTATTAGTTTTGCCAACTCCAATCAATTTGGATTCGACACCATAATTGCTCCTTCGGCTAAGGTGGATGATGGTTTCATTCAAGTTTGTATTGTAAAGAAGGTTCCACTCGTTATGATTCCCCTTACAATTCAACTTCTCCTACTCAAGAACTTTGATAAATCAATCTATGTTAAGACCTTTAAGGCAAAGGAAGTTAAGGTAACGAACAATGACTCTTTGCTTGTGAACCTTGATGGAGAATCGGCAAAGATGGACAAGGAACTAAATTTTTCTGTAAACCCACAATCACTTAATATAATAATACCTAAAAACAATGTCAAAGAAAGAAAAGAACAGAATTGGTATAATATATTCAACCAACCCCTCATTCCAATACGAAACCAATGAGGAAATTAAGCAGGAAACCCTTTCTCCCAATTTGCAAAACCTCAAAGTCCAGCTTGACCGCAAACAAAGAGCAGGAAAGCAGGTAACTCTTATTACAGGTTTT
>ENA-UOOH01000856-UOOH01000856.1-fermentation-metagenome-genome-assembly--contig:-NODE-856-length-32333-cov-11.987701_pt1 | contig 32333 bp, 27 predicted proteins | sample MGYA00245778_ERZ724025 | MGnify/ENA primary metagenome ERZ724025 (study PRJEB28704, sample SAMN03018313) | fermentation metagenome | biome: anthropogenic terrestrial biome; feature: soil; material...
TATTTTTTATGCAAATATAAAACTAATCCCCAAATATTTCATCTGAGCCAAAAAAAGGCTGTTATGAGCCATCAAAAGCTTGTTTAGGGAGAAAAAACTAATTTGGGATATGAATAATTTATACTATTTCCACTTTAGAGTAGAAATCATATTTTCTATATCTGTTTTGAGCCTATTGATTATGGGAGAAAGTGAGTCATTATTTGGCTTAAAATCAAAATACAATGCCCCTCTAAGAAAATATTTAGAGCTATCAGTAACATAGAATTGATAGGGCGAGGCAACTTGTGAACCTTTTATATCAAATACATATCCATATACCTTTTCAAGATTATTTTCATACTCCCTCTCAATTACTCCGCTTGAAAATTTATCATGTTCCTTTGTAAAGTTATAACTATCATTAACCAATGTATCGAGCCTAAAGTTCTTATTTAAACTTACGTAAGTCATATAGAGCTTGCAACCGTATTGTTTAAAGTTTATATTGAACCAATTGGTGTTTGCATCTTTTTCTTGAGTCTTTTCAATTGTTCCATAGTCGGGATATTGGAAAGTAAAAGGAAGCATAAGAGTATCAAAAGTCAGATAATTTGGTTCTGGAACCTCAATTCGAAAATAGGTCTTTGGCTTGGGAGTTGAATTTTGATTATTCGTACAACTTGCTAACACTAAAATGCCAATCAAAAAAATAAATATAAATCTAAGTTTCATTATCTCACAATTAATTTAACTCGTTCAATCTTTCTATCATCGGCTTTCTCAATAATAAAGAAATAATTATCAAACTTTATTGTTTCTCCCCTCTTAGGTAAGTGACCAGCAATCTCAATCAACATTCCTGCAAGAGTATCAGCATCTCCTTTAATATCTTCAAAAACCTTATCGTCAGGTAGTCCAATTGCTTTACAGAAGTCGTTAATACTAATCTTGCCAGTAAACAAATAGGTTGTTCTTCCGAGCTTGGTTACTAAATCGGGCTTAAGGTTGTCAAACTCATCACTAATCTCACCTACAATCTCTTCCAAAATATCTTCCAAGCTAACAATCCCAATCACAAAACCAAACTCGTCAACAACAATTGCCAGATGACGTTTTTCTTCCAAAAACTCTTTGAGTAAATCATTAACATCTTTGGTTTCAGGAATAAAAAAAGGCTCACGAATAATCTTACTCCATTCAAATTCCTTATCATTACAAAGATACTTGAACAAATCCTTAACATGCAATACACCTTTAATTTGATCAAGCTCCTTCTCATAGACTGGAATCCTTGAGAACCCACTTTGAGCAATTATCTCCATAACTTTATTAAATGGAGTCGATGCCTCAATAGCTAAAATATCAACCCTTGCAGTCATGATATCCGAAGCATCATTATCTAATCTAATTGATTTTTTAATTGGATATCTTTCAAAATTAAAATTATCTTTATCTCTATTTTCTTCTTGATAAAGTTTTAAGTATTGATTATAGAATGGTTTAAGTGCTTTTTTAAGCAATGTAGATTTCTTTTTCAAACTAATTTAATTAAATTTTTCAATGCAAAAGTAAACATTTTTCACATTTGTAGTGTTAATTAAGTACAAAGATAATATTTTTTATTACCTTTGTGCATTGATTTTTAGAATAACATTAAACATATTTGTGATGAAAAAAATATTATTTCTTTTGCTAACAACATGTCCTTTTCTTCTTAAGGCACAAGTAGTGTGTACTTCTCAAACTGGACAATCTGCCCAAGCTGTTATTGAAAATTTCTTTTTAGGTGGTGGAGTTGAGGTCTCAAATGTTAGGTTTAATGGACAACTCATTGTTAATTCCAATCAATTTGGAACATTTACTAATGCAGATACAACAGGAAATAATATTAAATTAAATAGTGGATTGGTAATTGTTACTGGAGATATTCAAGATGCAGCAGCAGGAGGCTCTGCCATACATAGTTCAACCTCAAGTCCTACAAGTAGTGGTCCAGATGTTTCTCCTTCGCTTTATTATTTATTGCAGGATTTAGGACTAAGCAACCATGCAATGAACGATGTTGGAGTTCTAAGTTTTGATTTCGTGCCTGATGGAGATAGGGTTTCTTTTAAATATGTTTTTGCAAGCGATGAGTATCCAGGATTTGTTTGCTCTTCTTTTAATGATGCTTTTGGATTTTTTATTACAGGTCCTTTAGACGAAAATGATAATTTTGTTAACGTTGGAGGTATTGAACCTATGTCTAATGTAAACATTGCTATCATACCTGGTTCTGACCCTGAGCTTCCAGTTACAATCAACACTGTTAATGGAGGTACTTCAGCAGGTAGCGCTCAACCTTGTATATTATCAAATTCACATTTACACATTCAACAATCTTCAGGTTCTTCAATCAATAAAATGCAAGGTTATACAAGGGCTTTAGAGACTAAAAGAGTGGATGTTGCTCCGTGTTATCGTTATAAAATATCAATGGCAATTTGTGATTTAAGTGATGCTTCTTATAACTCTGCAGTATATCTTGGTGCAAATTCTTTTAAGGTTGATGCTTTTCAACTTAATGCTCAGACTGCTGGAGCATCTCAAGGAGATACTATATTGAAAGCCGGATGTTCTTCAACAACAGTTAGTGTTTCTCTTAATCGTCCTGCAGAGGCAGGAGATGAATACACCTTTAGGGTTGAAGGAGATATGGTTGAAGGAACAGACTATGAACCTTTCGGAAATACACTAACTTTCCCAGTTGGAGATACAATTGCTGAGGTTACAATTAATTTTGCTTCAAGCCCTACCGACATTCCTGGTCAAGTAAAAACTATGCATATCATTACTGAGGCAAGAACAGAATGCTCTGTGGATGACACAATAACAGTTCTTGCAGTTGTTCCTCAGAAATTTGACATAACCGAAATCACAAATAGTAAGGTTTATTGCGATGATGTCCTTCCACAAAGAGAAATGGTTTATGTGAAAGCTGTAAATCCTGTTGGCAACATTACCTATTCATGGTTAGGCCCTGATGGAAACCCAATTGGAGAAAATCCTAATTCAGACACTAATTACATAACAATAACTCAACCTATAACTATTTCGGTTACAGCTTCAGATGAATGTGATAGAGTTGTTACAAGAAACATTCAATTCTCAAATAACACAGCAACTACTGAAGTAAGTGTAAATAAAGATAAGATTTGCGAAGGCGACAGTATTGTCTTATCATGTACTAATGCCATTACTTGTATTTGGACTTCAACTCCTGCTGATATTAGATTAGCACAAAACAACACTTCCATAAATCCTATTGCCATGCCTTCCTCCCTAACCACCTATCATGTTACTATTACAGATGCAAATGGTTGTCAAGCACAAGGAGAAATAAGCGTTCAGGCTTACCCAGCTGTTGATGCAAGAATGTCTATAAACCCAGTTAAATTGACTTTCATTAATTCTCAAATGCAATTTAGTGATCAAACAGCAAATGCTTTCTCGAGATTATGGGACTTTGGTGATGGTACAACCTCAACCTTGGAAAATGGCTATCATAGTTATCCTAATAATATCGAGTCTGAGTATGATGTTATTCTTGTTGCCTACAACGAAGCTATGTGCCCAGATACTGCTAAGAGTAAGGTTAGTGTAAAACCTGATTTTGGAATCTATCTTCCAAGTGTTTTCACTCCTGGTTCAGGAAATGCAAATTCTATTTTTACTCCAATATCATCCACTCCTGTTGATTATGAATTAAGTATATATAATCGTTGGGGCGAAAGAATATTCTTTACTGATAAGAAAGAAGGTTGGGATGGAAAATTAAAAGATGGTAGCTATGCTCAAGATGGTAATTATGTTTGGTATTTGATTTACAAAGATGGAGATGGAGTTATGCAAACAAAGAAAGGGTCTGTTGTACTGGTCAAAGGAAAATAGAACCCTTAGTTAATCAATATTTATTTAATTATCCCTATTAAACCTTGGGTTTGATAGGGATTTTTTATTTTTATCTCTGACATAATTTATTTTATCTCTGAGATAATTTTATTTAAAGCTCGTTTAATTTTTGTTTCCTCTTTTTTCTCTAAAAGTAAAGATAAAATTTCAATTCTCTAAGTTAGAAACCTCTCCTTCTAAACAATATATTTTGAGTAGTTAACTTTTTATTGTTGAAAAAAATACTATTTTACACCCTTTGTTACGTTTTAATTGTGTAATTTTATCCTTTGAAAAATAATGTAATTATGAATAGAAAACTTTTTGCACTAATTCTTTTAGCAAATATCTTGTCCATTGGACTTTTTGCTCAACAGACTGAGATAATAAAAGAACCTCAACGTGTTTTAAATGATGCTAAAACTCTTTTCAATCAGAAAAAATATGCTGCTGCCTATCAGCTCTATGTTAATTATATAGATTTGAATAGTCAAAACAGAGATGGAAATCTTGCTGAGGCATACTACTATAAAGCGATTTCGGCTGCAAACCTTGAGAACAACGATGCTGATAAGCAATTAAGAGAGTTTTTGATTCTTTTTCCAAATGATGCAAAGAAAAATGACGCATATTTCAATCTTGCCAACTTCTATCAAAGGCAAAATAATTTCGTTGATGCCATTCAAACCTATAAAGAAATTGAAGTTGGAAGTTTGACAAAGGGACAAAAGCAAGAATATAATTATAAATTAGGATATTGTTATTTTAATACGGGCGACTATACGACTGCAAAGTCATATTTTGTTGCTGTAAAAGACACAAGGAGCAAATATTCTTCCCCTTCAACCTACTATAACGCACATATTCTTTATAGCGAGAAGAAATATGATGTTGCACTAAAGGAATTCAAGAGCTTGCAGAAAGATAATAATTTCAAAGGGATTGTCCCTTATTATATTTCTCAGATTTATTATTTACAAGGTAATTATCAGGAGTTGGTTAAACAAGCTCCAGAACTATCAAAGCTTTCAAGTTCAAAGCGTACAAATGAAACCAACCGAATGCTTGGAGAGGCATATTGCAAATTGGAACGCTATGACGAAGCAATCGAATACTTGGAAAAGGGTGTTCAAAATAATGAAGCATCTACTCCTGAGGAAAACTATTTATTGGGGTATGCCCTAAGCAAGAGTGGAAGACATAATGAAGCAATACCATATCTGTTGAAAGCCTCGACAAACAAAGATTCCCTTTCTCAAAATGCAATTTATAATCTGGGCTATTCCTATTTGAAGATTGGAGATAAGATTTCAGCACGTTCATCTTTTAAAGAAGCATATAACATGGATTTTGACCCAATAATAACAGAGGATGCTTTGTTAAATTTTGCTAAGCTTTCCTATGAACTGCCTAATCCATTTAATGAAACCATTCAGTCCTTCCAGCTCTACTATGATAAGTATCCAAAATCAACAAAGATTAATGAGGTAAAGGAATATTTGGCTCAGCTTTATGCCAGCAGCAAAAACTATCAACATGCAATTAAGCTTATCGAGGAGCTTCCAAAAAGAAGTAAGGCAATAAATGAAGCATATCAGAGAGTTGCCCTAAACAGAGGGATTGAGATTTTCAATGAAGGCAATTATAAAGGGGCTATTTCAATGTTTAATAAGAGTTTGGAAAATCCTATTGATGATAATCTTACAGCAGCTGGATATTTTCTTAGAGGTGAATCATCATATAGGTTAGGGAATTATGAAGGTTCAATAAGAGAACTCAATTCTTTTTATAAAACTCCAAACTCAAAAAAGAGTGTTTACTACTCTAAAGCAAATTACTCAATGGCTTATAACTATTTTAAGCAGAAAAGATATTCAAAAGCAAGAGAGTATTTTAGCTTATTCCTAAATGCAAGCAAGAATGAACATCCAAAACTTGTCTCCGATGCTCATAACAGAATGGGAGATTGTTATTTTACTGAAAGTGATTTCCAAAATGCAGTTAAGGAGTATGACTATGTTATTAAGGCAGATTTAATGGATGTTGATTATGCAAACTATCAGAAGGCTGTTAGTGTTGGAGCTATGGGAGATATTGAACAAAAATCAAGAATACTCCAAAAAGCAATAGCGTCTTATCCAAGTAGCTCCTATCAGGCGAGTATGTTATTTGAGCTTGGCAATTCATATTTGGTTTTAGAACAGAATGAAAAAGCATTACAGACTTATGAAAAGGTTGTAAAGGAGCATCCTCAATCCATTCATACTAAGTCAGCAATTAGTAAGATAGGAATGCTTTACTATAAAGATGGAAAAGATGACTTAGCCCTAAAGACCTTAGATAAATTGGTTAAGACTTACCCTACAACTGAAGAGTCGCAAGCAGGAATGAAAAGTATAAGAACAATTTATGTTAGTCAAAACAAGGTTGATGAGTATTACGATTATGTTAAAACTGTTCCTAATGCAGATTTTACAGTTAATGAAGAAGATTCGGTTACTTATGAGGCAGCTGAAAACATGTATATGAAAGGAAATTGCGAAGAATCAATTAAGGGTTTTAGAACTTATCTAACCAAATTCCCTGTTGGATATTTTGCAGTTAATGCACACTACTATTTGGCAGATTGCTTGAAGAAAGCAAATGATAGGGAGGAAGCATTGAAATCTTATATGTTTGTTTGCACAAGCCCTAAGGGAGTGTTTACTGAAAAATCATTGTTATATGCTGCAGAATTAAGTTTTGAAACTCAAAAATATCAACAAGCTAATGAATTATATAAACGATTGGAGAAAGAATCTGAAGTGAATTCACATAAATCTTTGGCAGAATTGGGGATAATGAGAACAGAGTTCTACTTGTTTAACTATGCTTTGGCAATAGATGCCTCAAAGAAAGTACTTGCAAACACTAAAAACACTAATTCAATAAATGAAGAAGCAAGTTTTATATTCGCTAAAAGTAGTTATATAATTGGTGATACTGCAGTTGCTTTGAAGGAGTTTGAGAAATTAAAAAAGTCTAATAATGGAGAGTATTCAGGTGAGGCAAACTATGTGTTTTTTATGAGAGCTTTTAATGAAAAGAAGTTTAATGAGACAGAGAAACTAATCCTTAAATACTCTGCCAACCCAACAAGCGAATTTTGGTTAGCAAAGTCAATTGTTTTGCTGGGTGATGTTTATTATAATAAGGGAAAGAATATGCTTGCAAAACAAACCTATCAAAGTATTGTTGACAACTATGAAGGAGACTTGGTTGAGGTTTGTAGAGAAAAGATTGAGAATATTCTTAAAGAAGAGAAAGCTGAGAAAGAAAAACAAGAACAGAAGATTGAGGAAAAGAAAGATGAGGTTGATGAAGTTATAATTGGAAACTCAACTGTGGATAACACATCAAGCTCTGAAATTAAAACACAATAATTGAAATACACTTTAATATAATTTGAAATATGAAAGCTATAAATAAAATTGGACTATTTGTTTTTTTATCCCTATTCGCAATTTCATTAATGGGGCAGGAAATCATAACAGATACTACAACCAAGGCAGTAAGAAGCAACCTAAACGAAAGTGTTATTATTTCAACACAATTTGACCCAATTGTGAATGAGGCAATGAAGTTATCAGAAAATCCAAGTATTTTTGATACTTCATTCAAAATTCCAGACTTTAAGTATGATGTAATTAACAAAGTATTCCCTACACAAATTAGTATTGATGAAATAAAACCTGCAAGGGTTAAGGGAGAACCAATAACAATGCTATATAATGGGAACATAAAGGCTGGTATTGGGACTTATTTAACTCCTTATGTTGAAGGCCTATACTCCGAAACAAGAAACAGAACTCTTCTTTACTCCATTCACGCAAGACATTATTCTTCTCACTGGTCAATTAAAGATTATCCAACAAATCATTTCGCCAATAATGACATAAACCTCTATGGAAAAAAGATTTGGAAAAATTTCTTTATAGATGCAAAGGCTTATTATAATAACTCAATAAACTACTATTATGGTTTTAATAAAGACACTATTAAGATAAAAGATAAATACTTCAGAACTATTTGGCATAATGTTGGGTTTAAAACAACCTATTCAAGTTTGTATAAGCATGATAATTCTTTACATCATTGGGTTAGTTTTGGAATAGAAAATCTTTCAAGCAAATGGGAAAGCAATGAGTTAACATTCTATGCAAGTGCAGACGCTAATAAAAAGTTTGAACTCTTCAATAAAGACAAACAAATTTTAGGACTTAGAGTAAACTACAAGCATTCATTCCTAAAATTTGATATTAATAATATTTATAAAGCACCATATTACCTAAATCAACTTTATCCCCTATTAGATTTTACAACTACCGACATTATTGCAAACCCAAACTTCAATACTGCTATTCTTGAGATTAAACCTTATTTGGATTTCAAAATTGATCGTTTCCAACTTCACACAGCTCTAAATTTTTCTCCTGAATTTGGGAGAGATTCAAAGTTTAGACTCCTCCCTACTGCAATTGTTTATTTTCCAATTGTTCCAAAGAAACTCTATTTTCAAGCTGGGTTAGAAGGAAGTGTTGAAAGAATATCTCTTAACATATTTAGGATGGAGAACCCTTATATTAGTCCATTCTTAGATATTAAACCAACAACAAAACTAAACCTATTTGCAAAACTAAACTCTAACTTCAATGACTTTGGAATTAGTATTGAAGGAGGTGTTCAAAATATAGCTAATCAGCATTTTTATGTAATTGACACTTTCTCATACTATAAGAATATGTTCGGTATTATTTATGACGATGCAGTAAGATTTTATGCTAAAGGGCATTTTGAATATAATATTGCAAATGCTTTCTCCTTTATTCTTGATATGCAATATCAGACCTTTAAGATGAATAGCTTAGAGTTTGCATACTACCAACCAGCATTTACTACATCCCTTTCTCTTCAATACATAGCAGCAAAGAAACTTATTATTGACTTTATGCCTACATTCAAAACAGGCGTTAAAGGAATGTTTATGGGAGAAGAAAAGAAACTTGATCCAATTATTGATATTAATCTAAATGTTCAATACCTTTACTCCAACCAACTTTCTTTCTTCCTAAGACTTAATAATCTTGCGTTCCAAAGCTACCAAGAATACTATAATTATCCTTCACAAAGATTTATGGCTATGATTGGGGCAAGCTTCTCTTTCTAAGAAAACTGATAATATTGATTGAATGATTTATTTAGAATCTTATTCTAATAAATTCTTTCTTCGTTTTAGTAAATTAAAACCTCGTTTTAATAAATTCTTTCTTCGTTTCAGTTAAATCTTATCACTTAAGAATAGAAATTATTCATAAATGAGTAAAGTAATTCATAACTAAACAATATTTATATTATCAATTCGTTAAATTATTCTACTTATTATAATAATTTTGAGCATGAGAATTAGATTTTCCCTTATTATTGTTTCTGCTTTTTTGCTAATTACACCCAATTTTTTAAAAGCACAATTCACAGAAGTCCCAATTGGGTCATGGAGAGATCACTTATCTTATTATCAAACTAAGAAATTAGCTTTAGTTGAAGATAGAATATTGGTATCGGCAGGAAGTGCAATGTTTTTCTATGACAAGAGCGATAATTCGGTTGAAAGGTTTTCTAAGGTTGATGGATTAACCGATGCAGGGATAACTCAACTTGCTTATGACAAGACAACTAAGTGTATTATTGTTGTTTATGAGAACTCAAATATAGATATAATTCAAAACGATAAGGTTTATAATATCCCTGATATTAAGATACGCTCAATTGAGGGGAGCAAGATGATAAATAATATTACTTTCTATGATAAGAAGGCATATTTGTCTTGTGGTTTTGGAATTGTGGTTTTAGATTTGAACAGAAAAGAAATCTTCGAAACTTATTATATTGGACATAACAGCTCGAAGATTAATGTTAATAATGTTGTTATTCAAAATGATTCTATTTATGCAGGAACTGTTCAAGGGCTACTTTATGCTCCTTATAACTCTCCTTCTTTGGCTACAAGCGAGACTTGGAGTAAGTATGAACTTTTTGATAATCCAAATAATAAGGAGATAGTTTATCTTTTTGATTTTAATGATAAGCTTCTTGTGGGGGTGGAAAATCAGATGACAAATATTAATCTTTTTGAAAAGGTTAACAATAGTTTTGACACAGTGTTTTTCAATCAACTTGCCTATTGGATTAAGCCTTCTAATAATAATTTGATATTAAAAACATGGGGAACAGCACCAGCTTTATATATTTATGATACTCTTTATAATGTTGATAGAATTATTGATACAAGCTGGTTCCCAATATATAATGACTGGGATGGGATAACGAAATTTATTCCTGATGCTGGTGATGCAATGGTAATTGGGGAAGAATTGTTTATGGCTCATGAGAGAGAAGGGGGACTTTTATATTTAAATAACTATAAAACTAACATGCAGGTTAAGTCTATATACCCTAATGGTCCTTTGTCTAATGATGTTTACTCTATCACTGCTTCAGGAGACATGATTTATGTTGCACCTGGAGGGAAAACCATTCAGCATTCTCCAAGAGGGATGCCAGCGAACATATATCATTTCAATAGATATTACTGGGATTGCTTGAGTAATTTTAAGGAGTATGAAAATACTCTGAGAGATATTGTACAGGTTAGTGTTGACCCTCGCAACCCAAAACATATTATGGCTGCTTCTTATTGGAGTGGGGTTGTTGAGGTTTTGGATAATAAGATTATTAAGGTCTGGAATAAGGATAACACCAATAATGTATTAAGTGAAACATATGGCTATAGGATAATTGCTTCGGAGTATGATGTATCTGGAAATCTTTTGGTTGCTAATTCTCTTTCAAGCACTGCTCTTTGTTACCTCAACTACAGAAACGAATGGGGGAACTTCAATACTTATGGTTTGGTTGGGCAAGCCGAAACTTTGGGACTGCTAATTGATGAAGTTTCTGGTAATTTCTACAAATTCCTGTGGACAAGTAATAATAAGATTCTGGCAATCAATAATAGTGGTCAGCAGGTAATAATTGACCCTAATAATGGTGCAAAAGACCAGTCAAACAAAATAAACTGTATGGTTCAGGACAAGGAAGGTGAAATTTGGATTGGGACAGATAAAGGAATTAAGGTTATTTACTCAATAGATAATCTATACCAAACCGAAGAAAATAATATCTCTGTTGTAACTTGTAACAATATCATATATCAAGAAGAAGGCATTGCACAATACTTACTAAATTTCGAAAATATAAATACAATACTATGCGATGGTGGAAATAGAAAATGGGTAGGGACAGAAAGAAACGGAATCTTTGTATTTTCACCAAACGGCGATAAACAATTGTATCACTTCACTGCAGAAAACAGTCCATTGTATTCAAACCGAGTTTTAACAATGGCTCAAGATGCAAAAACAGGAGAAATATATATTGGAACTGATAGAGGAATAATTTCTTTTAAGGCAGAATCAACTGCCCCTAAAGAAGAGGCTGGTGTCTTATACGTATATCCAAATCCTGTAAGACCCGAGTATAATGGAACTATTGCAATTAAGGGCTTTGTCTATGACTCTGATGTGAGAATAACAGATGTTGCTGGCAATATGGTGGCTCATCTAAAGTCAATAGGTGGGCAAGCAGTGTGGGACGGAAAAGACTTCAATGGAGTAAGAGTAAGCTCTGGAGTATATCTAATCTTTGGTTCGGATAGCCAAGGGAAAGAGAAAGCAGTTGGGAAGGTCTTGTTTGTAAGGTAGGAAAAGCTAATGATATACGCAACAAAAGGAATTGTTTTAAGATCATTTCCTTACCTTGAAAGCAGCTCAATTGTCAGAATTCTAACCAAAGAATTTGGAGTTAAATCATATGTACTTAAAGCTGGAAGAAAACAAAAAACGACTCTTCGCTCCAATTTATTTCAACCACTCTACATCTTAGAATTGCAGGTTTATAATAATCCAAAGAAGGAGATTCAAATAATCAGCGAAGCAAAGATAGGACATGACCTTAGCCCTTTATTTTCCAACATTAAGAAAACCACTCTTGCCTTCTTCCTTTCAGAAATCATCAATCAATGCCTCAAAGGAGAAGAAAGAAGTGAGGAGTTGTATGATTTCATTGAAGAAAACATTCTTAAACTCAACACTCTTACTGAGAACTATTCAATCTTTCATTTGAGCTTTCTTTTGGAACTAACGGAACATTTAGGCTTTAAGCCAAGAAATAACTATAGTTTGGAAACTCCTTATTTTGATATCCTTAAAGGACATTTTGTCAATCATAACCCTTACAATTATAATCAAATTTCACAAGAAGACTCACTTTTACTTTCCAATTTTCTCTTCTCGCAGAATCCGATTTCTGAAAACTACAATCTAATCAAACTAAGCAAGGAAGAAAAAAATAAAATCCTCAATATCTTAATACAATTCTACCAAACCCACATCCTTAGCCCCAATTCCATTAAGTCACATCTTATTCTTGCAGAGGTCCTACACTAAACTTCCTTTATTATCTTCAAAAATTGAAAAACAAAAACCCTTATTTTATTAGAATAAGGCTTTAAATATGTAGAAATTAATGAGATTAATGCTTAAAGAACTTATTCTTAATATTTTTGTAATTTTAGGGCTAAAACTCAAAGTTTGAGGCAGGTTTGCAAAAATATTTATGTTATTAAAATGAAAACAATCATTATTTATTTAAAATTTTCAGATTTTATATTTGAATTACAGAATACTTTTATATATCTTTGCAGTATTGAAACTTTGTTGTAAATTAAACATAAAATAATATGTGTGGAATCGTAGGTTATATTGGTCACAGGGATGCTTTCCCAATTTTGATAAAGGGATTGAAGCGTTTGGAATACAGAGGTTATGATAGTGCAGGAGTTGCACTTTTGAATAACGATTTGAACCTTAATGTATACAAATCCAAAGGGAAAGTTAAGCAATTGGAAGCATATTGCCATGGAAAAGACATAAGTGGAAGCATAGGGATTGCTCATACTCGCTGGGCTACTCACGGTGAACCTAATGACAAGAATGCTCATCCTCACTACTCTCAAACAGAGAATTTAGCATTGATTCACAACGGAATAATTGAGAATTATCTTAGTATAAAGCAGCTTCTAATCAAAGAAGGCTATAGTTTTAAGAGCGATACAGACACCGAAGTATTGGTACAATTGATAGAATATATCAAAACTCGCTACAATTTAAACCTCTTTGATGCAGTGAAAAGAAGCCTTAATTTTGTGATTGGAGCCTATGCAATTGGGGTTATAGAAAAGGGAAATAGCGATACAATAGTTGCAGCTCGCAAGGGCAGTCCTTTAATTTTGGGAGTGGGAGAAGGAGAGTTTTTCTTAGGCTCAGACGCCACTGCAATCATAGAATATACATCAAATGTTATATACCTAAACGATGAAGAAGTTGCTGAATTACGCCTTGGTTACAGTCCCAAAATCCGTAATCTCAAAGACCAGGAAGTAATTCACGAGATTAAAAAGATTGAGTTGGCACTTGAAGATATTGAGAAAGGGGGCTATCCACACTTTATGTTAAAGGAGATACATGAGCAGCCCAAGAGTTTGGAAATGTGCATGAATGGTCGTTTGAACAGGGAATTGATGGAGATTCAATTAAGTGGAATAACTGATAACATTGACCGTTTCCGCTCTGCAAAGAGGATTCTGATAACAGCATGTGGAACATCATGGCATGCAGGACTTATAGGTAAGTATTTGATTGAGGAGCTTTGCCGCATTCCAGTTGACGTTGAAGTTGCCTCAGAGTTAAGATATCGCTATCCAGTAATTGAGAAAGACGATATCCTAATCCCAATTTCACAATCAGGAGAAACAGCCGATACATTAGCAGCAATGGAACTTGCCAAAGAGAATGGAGCCTTTATATATGGAATATGTAATGTTGTTGGGTCATCCATAGCAAGAGCAACTGATAGCGGAACCTACACACATGCTGGACCAGAAATAGGAGTTGCCTCCACCAAAGCCTTCACAACACAGGTTGCAGTACTAACAATGATGGCACTAACACTTGCTAAAGAACTTGGAACAATCAGTAATGAGAGATATAAAAATACCGTTAAGGAGCTATCCGAAATCACACATAAGATAGAAAAAATACTTCAATTAGATAAGGATATAGAGAGAATTTCCTCAGTCTTTACCTACGCTCGCAACTTTATGTACTTAGGACGTGGATACAATTATCCAGTAGCTTTGGAAGGAGCATTAAAGCTTAAAGAAATATCATATATCCACGCAGAAGGCTACCCAGCAGCAGAAATGAAGCATGGACCTATTGCACTTATTGATGATGAAATGCCAATTGTGGTTATCTCACCTAAGGTTAAAATATACGACAAAGTAGTAAGTAATGTTCAAGAAATCAAAGCTCGTAAGGGTAAAATTATAGCAATAGTAACCGAAGGAGACGTAGATATTAAAAAGATGGCAGACTTTTGCATAGAGATACCTTCCACAGATGAATGCCTAACTCCTCTTTTAACAGTTATTCCTCTTCAGATACTCTCATACTATATTGCCTCAATAAAGGGCAGAGATGTTGACCAACCACGCAATTTAGCAAAGAGTGTAACGGTTGAATAGAAGGACTAAGAAGATTTAGAAACATAACTTTAATAAATAGAAATGAATCTTTCGGAGAATGATATATCGCAGATAGAGGCACATGGATTGAGCGTTGATGATGTTCAGACCCAGTATATGAACTTCATAACCGGGTTTCCTTTTGTTCAATTATCTGAGGCTGCCACCATTGGAAATGGAATTTTGAGGCTTAGTGAAAAAGAGAAAGAAGATGCAATCCTTCATTATAAGCAAAACAAACACAAGCACTCCCTTCTCAAATTCGTACCTTCGTCAGGGGCTGCAACTCGTATGTTTAAGGATTTATTTGAGTTTTCTGGTCTATATATGGGACTTGACTATACCCTCAAAGAATTTCCTGAGGCAAAGAAAACCATAGATAATCTTCCTAAATTCGCCTTCTATGAAGATTTAAAACAACGATTTGCTGCATATTCAGTTTCACTGGAAGAGTATTTGGAAAGGAATGATTATACCACAATAGTGAATTATATCCTTACAGAAATTGGACTCAACTATGGTAAACTTCCCAAAGCTCTTATCCTTTTTCATAAATACAAAGACAGCAAAGAAAGAAAATACCGCTATGCAATAGAGGAACATTTTGTTGAGGCAGCCAATTATTGCACTATGGAAAACAATCATGTGAACATTCATTTCACCATTTCCATTGAGCATAAACAAGAGTTTGAAAAGGTTATAAAGGAGATTAAGCCTCATTATGAAGAAGCATTCGGTGTTAAATATGATATTTCTTTCTCTGTTCAAAAGCAGAGTACTGACACAATAGCACTAAGATCAGACAACACATTAGCTTATGATAAAGAAGGTAAAATTATCTTTCGCCCTTCTGGACACGGAGCGTTGATAGAAAATCTTAATGATATTAAAGGAGATATAATCTTTATTAAGAACATTGATAATGTTGCACACGATAGGATAAAATCTTCCACCTATCAATACAAAAACCTAATTGCAGGCATATTACTTCAAACACAGGAGAAGGTCTTTTCTTCGCTTTCAGCCCTTGAGAAAGGAAGCTTAACCTCACAAGAAGTAGTGGATATAATAGAGCTAACCAATAGTTTAGGAATTGGATTAAGTACTCAGGAAAGAGAAAAAGTCAAAGATAATAATGTTCTAAGATTGCTTTATGATAAATTGAACCGCCCTATTAGGGTTTGTGCAATGGTAAAAAATGAGGGCGAACCTGGTGGAGGGCCATTCTGGATTGAAAGAGATGGCATTCGTAGCTTGCAGATTGTGGAGAAAGCACAAGTTGACTTACTTGATGAAAACCAAAAGGAAATCTTTTCGAAAGCTACGCATTTCAACCCAGTGGATTTGGTTTGTGGAGTTAGAGACTTTAGAGGTAATAACTTCAATCTTAATAATTACATTGACCAAACAACAGGTTTTATTTCTACAAAATCAAATAATGGAGAAATGATAAAGGCACAAGAGAAACCAGGATTGTGGAATGGAGCTATGGCAGATTGGATTACTTTATTTGTTGAAGTGCCACTTGAAACCTTTACCCCAGTTAAGACAATAAATGATTTATTAAGGGATGAGCATCAAGATAAATAATTAAAAAAGCTTAAAAAACTACATTTTAATACAATAAAACATCCATAACTGAGTTTTTTTTCTATCTTTGCAGATTATAAAATTTATCATTTTACGAAATTAAAATCACATGACTTATAAATCAAAATTTGTTCTATCAATCATAACACTCTTTATGTTACCTTTCTTTGTTATGGCACAATTGCCAAGCAAAGACGGAATTCATGAAAGAGGGATGATGAAAAATAGGACTAACGTAGATAAAGAAAGTTCAGAATATCAAATTGGAATAATTAAAGATACAACTCGTTTCCGCAAATCATTAATGAAATTTGTTGGCACAAGTCTTGTTTATGATGATGCAGCTGAAACAGAAGAAGATATATTAAAGGAAACTCAACCCTCTCCAACATCTATTCATCGTAAAAAGACTGATTTTTCTAACCTAATTGACCCAATAAACTTATCTCTTGTTGACAACAAAGCTAAGAAATTCTATTCTTTCCCTTGTGAAGGAGTGAGAGTTTCATCTCGTTTTGGTCCAAGAAGAAATCGTTATCATTATGGTATTGACCTAAGCCTAAGAACTGGAGAACCAATTAAGTCAATGTTCGATGGCAAGGTTAGAGTTGCAAAAAGAGCAGGAGCTTATGGAAATTTAGTTGTTATTGAACACGATAATCAATTGGAAACCTACTATGCTCACCTTTCAAGAATAAATGTTGCTCCAGGAGATGAAATTAAAGCAGGAGAAGTGTTAGGATTAGGAGGAAACACAGGACGCTCAACAGGACCTCATCTTCATCTTGAAATTCGTTATCAAGGTGCAGCTATCAATCCTGAAGATGTGATAGATTTTAACAATTATGCTCTATTGAACAATGAATTATCATTGACAAAAGATAATTTCCGTCATCATTCATCTAAGAGAAATACTAATTTAGCAAAGAATAACTCATCCTCTAAAAGCAAATATACAAAAGTAAGAAGAGGAGAAACTCTTTCATCTATTGCAAAACGTCATGGAACAACTGTGAGCAAGCTTGCAAAACTAAATAACATTAAGGGTTCAAAAATTAAGGCAGGACAAAGACTTAGAGTACGATAGCCTTTAAATAATTAAATATAATGGAAAAGGAAGTTCAAAAAAAGCTTCCTTTTTTCATTTACATTAATTTCCCCATTATCAATGACAAACTAAATGAATATGGGGTTAAATTAAGAATAGTTAAAAATAAAAGAAGATTTAATCTCACCATTCCTCGTTTCAATCTCCCAAAACCTTATATCAATCTAATTAAACTTCGTTTCAATCTCAGAATCATGCCATGATATCACTGAGATCATGCCATGATCTCCCACACATCATGGGATGATTTACCCAAGATCATGGCATGATCTTTACATCAAAACGAAGTTTAAAAAGTTCAAAGCCTAATAATCTTAGGTTAAAACCTTATTTACAGAGATTTATACCTTGTTATTTTCATACTAAATCAGGATTATTTTTCAAAAAAGAATTCTATTCCCAAATAAACTTTCCATAAGAATATATTTTTAAAAATAAATTTGTACATTTGTCAGCAAATAGGGTTTATAATGAATAATAAGCGCGAGATAACATTTCCCACACGAAGAAATTAAGGTTTGAAAAAATGCCAGAAACAGCAATATTTATAGGAGCTTTCATTCGATGGCTATTGAAAGGTTGCAAAACAAAATTAAAAGACGAAATTGAAGGTAATTTTAAGGGGACTTGGGGTAAATCATACAATTTTGAAAACTATATAACTGGAATTGTTACTGGAATTGTAATAACACTTATTGTTTATATTTTTGTATTTATTATTTAGGTGGCATCTTGTCGTACGGGATTTCTTGCTGTGCAAACGGCAAGCCGATAAGACTTCCCGCACTATATTACTATAATAATTTTCAATCCGTAAGATAATTCTATTAAATAAGAAATTGTATATTTGCAGAAAAGAACTAATAATGAATAAGTATCGGATTGATCAGAGAGACATCCTAATAATAAAGCAGTGCGAGACATCATATCTCACACTACAAAAATGTCCACTAATTCCCTTTATTTTAGTTAAGTAAAATCCCCAAACTTACGTTAATCATCGGATAAAAATATGGAAAATTTAGAAAATATCTCAAAGAAAAATTTAGAGAAAGCCTTTGAAATTATCGTCGAATTAAAAATTCAAGAAATATGGGAAAGTTTAAATTCTACATGTAATTTAGTAGGTTCTGTGAAAAATGGATTGCTGATGGACAAATTAGACATTGACTTTCACACTTATTCAGACAATTTTTCGATTGAAAAAAGTTTCAAAGCAATATCTAAAATAGCTGAAAACCCAAAAATTAAAGAAGTTACTTACAGAAATCTGTTAGATGCCGAAGATATGTGTTTAGAATGGCATCTATGGTATGAAGAAACGCCCGAACGCATCTGGACAATTGATATTATGCATATAAAAAACAATTCGGCATATGCCGGAATGATTGAGCGTGTAACCGAAAAAATAAGATCAGTTGTAACAGAAAAGCAAAAACAAGCTATCTTGAAAATAAAATGGGAATGTAAGCGTCAGGAAGAAAAGTTTATTGGGATAGACATTTATCAGGCAGTAATTGATGAAGGGATTGAAACTTTTGAAGACTTCAAAATTTGGCATAATAACAACAAGCGACCTGCAATTTCGATTTGGGAACCCTCTGTATTACTATAAAGATTTACAATCCACAAAATATTTCTATTAAAGAAGAAATTGTATATTTGCAGAAAAGAACTAATAATGAATAAGTATCGGATAACATATCCTAATAATAAAGAAGGGCAGAATAACCTATCCCATACGATGAAAAAAAATAGTATGAAAACATTATTCTTAACACTTTCAATTGTTTTTAGTTTAGTAGCTTATTCTCAGAATAAAAATAATATTAACAATGTAAAACCTGTTAGTATTGATATTGTTGAAGTTGATGCTAAATTTTATAGCCTTTTAGATTCGTTGCTTAAAAATGATTGTAAATGTTCGTATTATTCCGACACTTTATATTATGGAATATGGATAGATAAAACAATTTCTGACAAAGGAGATCATGTTATTGTTATTAGCATTGTAGGAAATACACAAAAAGAATTCTTTTTTAAAGATAGGCATAGAGAGTCATTATTTGGATATTTTTTATACAAAAGGCATAATTTCTTTTTATTTGGCTCTAATATACTAGAATCTATTATAGTAACAAATAAAAAAAAGATATTTCAATATAGTGATTATTATCCTGATGAAGATGATAGATGGGCTATTTATAGGTTTCTTTATTACAATAAAAAATATATGTTGTATGAAAAGGAAAATGATTGGTTATGTAAATAGTTCATCTAATTTGAAAATGATAATGGTAGTGAGAAACATTAATTATTAAAATCTATTTTATGAAAAGAGGCTGCCTCATTGTTCACGAGACAGCCTCTTTAATGTAAATCTTAGTTATTTTGGTTATTCTATTTCTTTTTTTCTTCTTCTTTATATGGGAAAAGTTTATCTATCCCAACAATAACAAAGTAAAATACTGCCATAAAAAAGAATACAGTAAGCATTCCAATTCCTGAAATCTCTATTGCTTTATTTATTATTTCTATATTCATAATCTTATTTATTTTTAAGGGTTACATAAATAAAGGAACTAACATTAGTAATAATCCTCCAACTATTACTGAACCTATTTGTCCTCCAACATTGGTACTAATGGCTGGCATTAACAGGTAATTGGTTGGGTCTTCTTTAAGTCCCATGCCATGAATTACTCTGGCTGACATTGGGAATGCTGATATTCCACAAGCTCCTACCATAGGATTTACCTTTTTATCTGGTTTTAAGAACTTATTCATCAGCTTAGCAAAAAGTACTCCACCTGCTGTATCGAACACAAAGGCAAATATACCAAGTCCAAGAATCATTAGAGTATCTAATTGAACAAAACGCTCTGCTGTCATTGTACTTGCAATGGTAATTCCAAGTAATATGGTTACTAAGTTTCCTAATTCTTTTTGTGCTGTTTGTGAAAGTGAATTTAATACACCGCACTCACGAATTAGGTTACCAAACATTAAAAATCCAATCAATGCTAATGATGAAGGTGCAATTAATCCCGCTAAAACAGTAATTATTATTGGGAAAAGAACAAGAGTTGTGCGAGAAACTTTCTTATTAGCTTCAGTTTTCATTCTAATTTTTCTCTCACTTTTTGAAGTTAATAATTTAATTACTGGAGGTTGAATAATTGGAACAAGAGCCATATAAGAATAAGCAGCAACAGAAATTGCAGGGAGTAAGTCTTTCGCAAATTGATTAGCTACTATAATTGATGTAGGGCCATCTGCCGCTCCAATAATACCTATTGATGCTGCTTCCTTTAAGTTAAACCCAAATAAGGTTGCTAATATCATTGTAATAAAAATCCCAAATTGAGCAGCTGCTCCGAATAGTAATAAGCTTGGACGTTGAAACAATGGAGAGAAATCAATCATAGCCCCAATTGCAATAAAAATCAATAATGGGAACAATTCAGTTGCTATCCCTGCATCAAATAATACATTTAATGCACCAACTACAGTTTCACCTCCTTGTACTTGGGTAAGAACTGCAGAAAAAGGAAAATTCACAAGAATTGCTCCAAATCCCATTGGTAATAATAGGGTTGGTTCATATTGTTTTTTAACAGCTAAAAATATTAGCACACATCCCACAGCAATCATTACCAAATGTTGCCATGTCATACCCGCAATTGCAGGCATTATTTCTTGAAATGTAAATCCCATATCTTAATTATTTTTTATCTGATTCGTCTAATTTTGCTTGTAAAGATTCTTCTTCTTTAACTTCTTCAGAAATAACTTTTGAAAGTATGATTGAGAACAATAATGTACATACAATTACTGCCAAAGATACCCAAGAGTATTGGTGGAAGAAATGAGAAATAGGTTCATACCAACCTAAAAGCATTTTTGCTCCAATAAAGAATAAAATAATACATACTCCATGTTTTAAGAAACGGAACATTCCCATAATTCCTTTAAGTGCAAAGAATAGTGAAACCAATCCCATAACAGCAAAAACATTAGAGCTGATTGCCAAAAAGTTTTCTTCATCCACTGTCAATATACCTTTTGCTCCTTCATTAATAACTCCTATTATTGCAGGAATTGAATCAATTGCAAACAAAACGTCTGTTGAACCAATAACTAATAAACAAAGGAAAATAACAGTAATATGTCTCTTCCCATTTATTTTTGTGAAGAATTTTGAAGAATGAGTATCAGGGTCAACAGGGAATAGTTTTGAAGCAGTTTTATATAAGATATTTGAAGAAGGGTCAACATTATCTTCTCCATGAGAGAATAACATTTTGTATGCAGTCCAAACAAGGATAGCTCCAAAAATGTAAATTACCCATTCAAATCTTTGAACCAATGACATTCCCACTAAAATAAACAAAATACGAAGGATAATAGATATTAAAATCCCAAGTTTTAGAAGTTTAGGTTGATTATCTGAACTTATCGCCATCATAGAGAAAATCATAATAAATACAAAGAGATTATCAACTGAAAGAGAGTATTCAGTTAAATAACCTGCAATAAACTTCATCCCCATAATGGTTGATGTTTTAGCAACTTCAGGAGGAATTCCCTCATTTTGAGGGAAAAAGAAAAGAATAGCGACTCCAAAAAGCAATGCAATACTAATCCATAATCCAGTCCAACGCAAAGATGTTTTAACAGAGATTTCTCCATGACGATGTCCTGTTGCGTACATGTCAATAAAATAAACGATAAGGAAAATTACAATAAATGCAATCCACCAATAAGTCATAGCACTCATAATCATTATAATTTTTATCCGATTACTACTAAGACTGCACCTTCCAATACAGTCTCTCCCTTTGTAACTTTTATTTCTTTAATTACTCCATCACGGTCAGCATTGATAGCATTTTCCATCTTCATCGCTTCCAAAAGAATAACTTGCTGTCCTTTGCTAACAGATTCTCCAACAGAGCAATTAATATCAAGTATAATACCTGGAAGAGGAGACTTAACGTTTGATGCACTTCCTCCTCCTTGTGAAGGAGCTGAAGTTGTGGTTTGAGCTGATTGAACTGCTCTTCTTACCGGTTTAGATACTTTTTGTTCTGTTTGCTCAATGATAACATCATAAGCAACGCCATTTACCTCAACTTTGGCATTTGTATCATCTATACTGTCTATTGCAACCTCGTAAACGTTGCCATTGATTTTATATTTAAAATTTTTCATTTCTTATTTTCTTATAGGTAATTCTTTTAATGCATAAATTTTAGAATTCCAAGGTGAATAAGTATTCGCCGTTCTTTCTATGGTTAGAATTCCACTTTCTTCATCATGATTTTCAGTTGAAGAAAATATTGCCATTGCTATTGCAGCATAAATTTCATTAGATTCTTGAGTAGAAACTGATGATTTATCTTCAACATCAAGTTCTACATTTGATTTTTTTCTTTTCCAAAAACTCATAGCAATAATAATTAAAGTGGAATATTATCGTGCTTTTTAGCAGGATTAGATAATTTCTTAGTTGATAGTTGTTGAAGAGCACGAATAACTCTGAAACGAGTATTTCTTGGTTCAATAATATCATCTATATAACCATATTTTGCTGCATCGTAAGGATTAGCAAACTTTTCAGTATATTCTCTTTCCTTTTCTGCAATAAATTCAGCTTGTGCCTTAGGGTCTTCAATCTTCTTCAATTCAGAGCCATAAAGAATAGCAACTGCACCACTTGCTCCCATTACTGCAATCTCTGCACTTGGCCAAGCGTAGTTGATATCACCACGAAGTTGTTTACAAGACATAACATCATGAGCACCACCATAACTCTTTCTTAAGGTAACAGTTACTTTTGGAACTGTAGCCTCTCCATAAGCGTAAAGGAATTTTGCTCCGTGAATAATAATTCCGTTGTATTCTTGAGCAGTACCAGGAAGGAATCCAGGAACATCAACAAGAGTAACGATTGGAATATTGAAAGCATCGCAGAAACGTACAAAACGAGCACCTTTTCTTGAAGCATTAATATCTAAAACTCCAGCCATGCAGTTTGGTTGATTAGCTACAATACCAACAGAAGCTCCGTTGAAGCGAGCAAAACCTACAACTAAATTTTTAGCAAAATGTTCGTGAACTTCCAAAAATTCGCCATTATCTACAATTCCATTTATTACATCCTTAACATCATATGGCTTGTTTGGATTTTCAGGGATGATTGTATTCAAATAATCATCCATTCTGTTAATTGGGTCATTACAAGGAGCCAAAGGAGCATCTTCCATATTATTTGAAGGAAGATAAGCCATAAGTTTACGAATCATAAGCAAACCTTCAGTCTCGTTTTCAACAACAAAATGAGTTACACCTGATTTTGAAGCGTGAACCATTGCACCTCCCAAATCAACATCAGTTACATCTTCTCCTGTTACTGTCTTAACAACTTTTGGCCCAGTAACAAACATATAACTATTCTCTTTTGACATCATAATAAAGTCTGTTAGAGCCGGTGAATAAACCGCTCCTCCTGCACAAGGTCCAAAGATTGCAGAAATTTGAGGAATTACTCCAGAAGCCATAATATTACGTTGGAATATTTCTGCATATCCTGCTAACGAATTAACACCTTCTTGAATACGTGCACCACCAGAATCGTTCAAACCAATTACTGGTGCTCCCACCTTCATTGCTTGGTCCATAACCTTACAAATCTTCTTTGCAAAGTATTCTGAAAGTGAACCTCCAAAGATTGTAAAATCTTGAGAAAATACATAAACCAAACGTCCATCAATTGTTCCATATCCTGTAACAACACCATCAGTCATATAAACACTGTCTTGCATTCCGAAGTCAGTACAACGATGAGTTACGAACATATCAAATTCTTCAAAGGAACCCTCGTCTAATAGTATTTCAAGACGTTCACGAGCTGTTAATTTTCCTTTTGCGTGTTGAGAATCAATTCTTTTTTGTCCTCCACCTAATTTTGCCTCTACTCTCTTATCGAGAAGTTGCTTTATTTGTTTTTCAAAAGTCATTTTGTTATATATGTTTTTGTGTAAATAGATTATCTATTCTGAACAGAACTCTGTTAAAATTCCCATTGTTGATTTTGGATGCAAAAAGCCTATCTTCAAACATTCTGCTCCTTGACGAGCCTTCTTGTCAATTAGTCTTACACCTGCCTTTTCTACCTTTTCCAAAGCCTCATCAGTATTATCAACTGCAAAAGCAATATGATGTACTCCTTGACCTTTTTTCTCAAGAAATGATGCAACTGAACTTTCAGGGGATGTAGCTTCCAATAATTCTATCTTTACTTCTCCAATTCTAAAGAAAGCTGTTCTTACTTTTTGGTCAGCAACTTCTTCAATGTTATAGCATTTCAAACCCATAACATCTTCCCAATATCTTATTGCCTCTTCTAAATTTTCAACAGCAATACCAATATGTTCAATTTTTTTAAGTTTCATATATAAAATATTTTACGATTATTTATTACAAATTCTACGAGTGTGCAAAGATAAAACAGTTTTTTTGTTTAAAGAAATAAATCTTAATTAATATAAATTCAGAGTATACACTATTGACTCTAATTGCATAAGTTCATCTCTCTTTGTTTGATTAGGGGCATACAAAAAGCAATCAATCATAATAAATTGATTATTCTTTTTATCATGAAAACAATAGTTTACGAAAGGTCCTCCCATAAAATCATTGTACAATCGCCACAATCCTCTTGTCTCAACAGCAGGTTGTCCGTTTAAACTAACAGTTTTCCTATAGTAAGGAAACCTATCTTCAGTTCCCATATACGAACCTCTGGTTGGTCCAGGAATCTTTTCTTTCGCAATTTTATTCCTAAGCTCAATTATCTTTTCCTCACTAAACATCCCATTTCCCAAAAAAGGAGTTTTATGAATAGTAATATTTAAGGTTTTCTGTTCATTATTTACCTTAAAATCCTTCCTAAACCATGCAAAATCATCCTCAAATACAGGAATCAAATACTCTTTGGAAAAGGTCAATGATAGTTTAAAGGTAGTCTTAAGTTTCTTTGTAATCTCAATGTTTTCATAATTCTTAAAGGCTGAAGCAACCCTCCTATGCTCGTTTGTATAGAACTGATGAATTATGGTTGGAGAATATTTTGACAATAAAGAGTAAAGGCTATCTCTATTATTAGCAATGATTTGGAAATATGCTTGAGGAAAAGACTTATAGTCAATCTTTTGAAATATGGTATTTTCCTTATTTGAAGTTTTATAATCAATGATGAAAACGTTCCTATGTTTTTGAAGCATTTCAGATTTAAAGAAATTATTTGGTTGCATTTGAACAACGTCGAACAAAGGCTCTGGCTGAGGAATTCCTTCACAAGCTTTCATAAAATATACACCAACTGAATCCTTTAGTTCTCCCCTATACACTTGATCAGGAATTACCAATATCATTTCTAAAGTTTTACCTCCAGAAGAAGGCAGATTTTTTGGATTTTCAGATTTAGACTTATTGCCCTCACCTTCTTTTTTATCTTTTTTCGAACAACCTTGCAAAACAACTAATGATAACACTATGAAAAATAATGTTATACCACAAAAACTCTTTTTCATATACCGGAAATTTTATTTTGCAAATATCCTAAAAATTATTGAGAAAAGACACTTAAAAGTTCATAAAACAAAGATTTATTGTATTTTTGCACCTCAAATAAATGATATGTTAGATAAATTAGAAGCAATTTATTCAAAATTCTTAGCCATTGAGGAGCAAATGAGTCAGCCAGATGTAATGTCTGATATGAAGCGCTTTGTGAAATTGAATAAAGACCATAAGGACCTTGAGCCAATTATTGTTGCATACAAGGATTATAAAAACACAATAGAAAACATTAATAATGCCAAGCAAGTTCTTAACACTGAGAAGGATGAGGACTTTAGAGAGATGGCGAAGGAAGAGTTGAATATCCTTACAGAGAAGAAAGATGCAATGGAGGAGGAAATTCGATTAATGTTAGTCCCTTCTGACCCACAAGACAGCAAGAATGCAATTTTTGAAATTAGAGCAGGAACAGGAGGTGATGAAGCAAGTATTTTTGCAGGAGATTTATATAGAATGTATCTAAAGTTTTTTGAAAAGAAAGGTTGGAAAGTTGAATTAGTTGATTCAACCGAAGGGACAGTTGGTGGATTTAAGGAAATTGTATTGAATGTTAGTGGAGAAGGTGTTTATGGACAAATGAAATACGAATCAGGAGTTCACAGAGTTCAAAGAGTTCCACAAACAGAAACCCAAGGAAGAGTTCATACTTCTGCAGCATCAGTTGTTGTTCTTCCCGAAGCAGAGGAATTTGATGTTGAGCTAAAACCATCCGACATTAGAAAAGACACTTTTTGTTCTTCAGGTCCTGGGGGACAATCAGTAAACACAACCTATTCTGCAATTCGTCTAACACATATCCCTACAGGAATAGTTGTTTCTTGCCAAGACCAAAAATCACAAATCAAGAATCTTGAAAAAGCAATGGTTGTTTTAAGAACAAGACTTTTTGAATTGGAGTATAACAAATATCTTGACGATATTTCCTCAAAGAGAAAGACCATGGTTTCAACAGGAGACAGGAGTGCAAAGATTAGAACTTACAACTATCCACAATCAAGAGTTACCGACCATAGAATAAATTATACAATGTATAATCTACCGGTATTTATGGATGGAGATCTTCAAGATATTTTGGATGCACTTCAATTGGCGGAAAACGCTGAAAGACTTAAAGAAGCAGTAAGCTAAATAAATCCTTATATTATACTGTAAATATAGAATAGCGCTATTGACAACAATAGAGTTATAATTGTGGTAAGTATTCCTATTTTAAAGAATTCCCAAAAGCTTATTTTTACATTTTCTTTTTCGGAGGATTCTATAACTATTAAATTTGCCATAGCTCCAATAATTGTTGCATTTCCAGCAAGAGTTGCAGAAGAAGCAAGGGCTAACCAAAGATTTTCATTATTTACAACCTCCATAAGTGGCGTCATCAAAACGGTGTAGGGTACATTGCTTAGGATTTGGGACATAACCAAACTTAGAGAGTGCAAACCAATAATGCTACTTAAGTTTTCATTCAATTCAATATTTATAAACCTATCCAAAAGCCCAATGGATTGGATTGAGGAAACAAGTATAAAAAGACAAGCAAAGAAAAGGAGTAATACCCAATCAACATCCTTAATTACTGATGAAGGTTTAGCTTTTCCAAAAAGAAGAATTAAACTTGCTCCCATTAGTGCGATAATTGGGATGGATAAGGAAAGGATTTTTCCAAAGAAGAAGCCCAAGATTACTAATAAGAAAATAAGAACAGATATTCTCATTTTCTTAAAATCGTATTTATAGTCGGATTGAAATTCTAGTTTACCCATTTCTTGAAAATGCTTTCTATAGAAGAGTTTTACAACTAATACAATTATTAACATACCTATTATTGAAATAGGAAGGAGTTTGATAAGAAAATCTACATAAGAAATATTGGAACTTATACCTATAAGCATATTTTGAGGATTGCCGGTTATGGTCATTGCAGAACCAATATTGGAGGAAAGGATTTCAGCGATTAAATAAGGTATTGGATTAAGGTTAGTTTTACGACAAATTGATATAATTATTGGAGTAAATAATAAAACAACAGCATCATTTACCAAGAAAGCAGAAGCTATTCCTGTTATAAATACAATTATTATTAAAAGCTTATTGCGAGAATGTGAATAGGAAATTGTTTTAGATGCAATTAGAGAGAAGAAACCTTCGAGTTTTAGAGTAGATACAATTATCATCATACCCAGCAACAAAGTTATAGTATTAAAGTCTATTGATTTAATTGCATCTTCAAAGCTTATAACTCCAAATACAATCATTGCAACAGCTCCAGTAAAAGCAGCAGAAGGACGGTCAATATTTACTTTTGGTAATCGAGTAAATATTATTCCAATATATGTAATTATAAATATTATTAATCCAAGAGTTTCAATACTCATAATTCAATCTAGTGTTAGATTTTCTTTACTAAGCAATAGTTATTAATACCTTTTATGAAAAGTAATCTTGAGCAAAACAAGATTAAAATTCCTTTGGCAAATTTACAAATTTATTTTGGTTGAAGTCTTTTGAATTAGGTTTAATTCTATTTACACAATAAAGCGATAAGATTTTTCTTTGCAATTTCTTTGCTCAATAATACTCTACTTCCGATTAAAAACATTTGAATTTCTTGGAAAGTTTAGAGCAATAATTCTTTAACCCTGGGGTTGAATCAACATTAAGTCTTTGAATAATTGGAGGGAGTTCCTCTTTAAGCCAAGGAAAATCATCAATATAATTTAATAGTATATCTATTGACCAAACAAGAGTTGCTACAGGACATCTTGGAGTAAGTATCCACTTAAAGCATCCTTCGATAATTATTTCAGGATTTGATTTCTTCAAAATAATCTTTAATTCCTCTGGTAAAGCGTTCTTTCTTCTTAAGTAAAAAACTTGAAGGAGTATTTTATTATAATGCCGTGCTAAAGATGGATTATGTATTTTATTGAAGCGATTTAACATATCCGCAAATACTGGAGTAATGTAATTTATATCCTTAAAAGCGATCTTCTCCAAAACCCATGCACTCCTAAAGCTAATCCTCCTTTCCTTATGAAAATTTAACTCTATTAATTCACTCAAAGGTAAATTCTCACTAATTATCATATCCGATATCTCATCCAAACTGAGAGAATCTAATGGAGAGGTAAACTCATTGATTAAATAATCCTTAGAAAGCATTTAGGAAGGAATTTAAAGATAACATTACTTATTTTCATGCTTCAAAGATAGTAAAATTATAACATTGCATCTTATCAACAAAGATAAAAACAAAGATTATTTCTCTACATTTAGGATTATATCCTCTGCAAGATAATTAAGGTCATCCCAAGAAGGATAATTATTTTCGTCCTTATCTCCATAATAAACTATCTTTCTTTCTTCTGTCTCAAATACACTATTACTTTTTGATAAAGATTTCTTTCTCTCCTGCATAATCAATTGCTGAACTATATTTATTATCATTTACCTTCCTATCTTTTCTTGCATAATTATCAAATCTGTTTATCATCCACTCTCTTCTACTTTCCATTTTAATATATTTTATCCCTACTTGATACAAATTCCGCAAGAAGGAAACATATTCAGCCGTTTTTACGTAGGAAAATAAAATAAATAATATGAATATTGCCATAATCGGAGGTGGTGCGGCAGGTTTTTTCTTGGCAATAAACCTAAAGCAATTATCTCCAAATATAACTGTAACTATATTTGAAAAAAACACAACTATTTTAGCTAAGGTATTGGTATCTGGGGGTGGAAGATGTAATCTTACAAATTCATTTGCTAGTATCGATTCCTTGCATCAGGCATATCCTCGTGGAGATAAATTACTAAAAAGAGCTTTTAGAATCTTCAATCATTTAGATACCTACAAGTGGTTTGAAGATATGGGAATAAAATTAGTTACACAAGAGGATAATTGTGTTTTTCCTCTTTCACAGAACTCAAACGAAATAATCGAATGTTTTAAAAGTCTATGCAAAGAGTTGGGGATAATCGTCAAGACCTCTCATAACTTAAGTTCAATTACGTTTAATGATAAATACGCCCTTACCTTTAATCAAGATAATACAAGGGTTCAATACTTTGATGCAGTAGCAATAACCACAGGAGGCAGTCCAAAGGCGGAAGGATTAAACTATTTAGAGACTTTGGGGCATAAGATTGTTCCGCCAGTTCCATCCTTATTTACCTTCAATATACCAGAAGACCCTATAAGAGAGTTAATGGGAATTGTGGCAGAAAATACAATTGTGTCTCTACAAGGAACAAATATTAAAGCCTCTGGAGCTCTTCTTATTACGCATTGGGGAATGAGTGGACCAGCAATATTGAAATTATCATCTTATGGTGCAAGAATAGTAAACGATAAGCAGTATAGATTTAATATACTTGTAAATTGGGTAAATGAAGTTAATTGCGATATTCTTACCGACTACCTTAACTCCATTGCTTGTAAGAATCCAAATATGAAGGTTTCAAACGTAAGACCCTATGATATATCCTCGAGGTTATGGAATTTTTTACTCAATAAAGCGGAAATACCATTGGATAGAAAGTGGGGAGAACTTGGGAAAAAGGGCATAAACAAGATAATGAATAGGCTAAGTAACGATGAGTATTCTGTTCATGGCAAGGGTTCTTTCAGAGATGAGTTTGTAACAAGCGGAGGAGTGAGCCTTGAGTCAATAAACCTGAACACCATGGAAAGTAAGAGCTGCAAAAACATGTATTTTGCTGGTGAGGTATTAGATATAGATGCAATAACAGGAGGATTTAACCTTCAAGCAGCATGGACAACAGCATATTTAGCAGCAAAAGCAATAAGTCAACAAAATAATAGCATATAAATCTAAAATATCAGTATATAAATTCAAAATGACTGCGTTTAAAAGAAAATTATCTTTATTCTCTTTTTATTTATCTGTGATTTGATTTGTTATTATGTTTTAGAAAAATAATGTTTATCTTTGCTCCTACGAATGACAAACGGTTATGAATAGAGAAGAAAAATTATTAGAACTTATATCTCAATTCAAGAAATTGGGAATAGATAAGCAGATAGATTATGATAAATTCTATCTCTATTCACTTATTACTCATTCCACAGCAATTGAGGGCTCTACCGTTACTGAGATAGAGAATCAACTTTTATTTGATGAGGGTATAAGTGCTAAGGGACGTTCAATGACTGAGCAGTTGATGAATCTTGATTTAAAGGCAGCTTACGAGCAATGTATTATCTATGCAAAGAATCATGAAGATATTTCTATTGATATGCTAAAAAAGCTATCTTCAATTGTTATGAAGAATACAGGTACAAACTTCAGCACAGCATTAGGAGATTTTTCTTCTTCAAATGGAGACCTTCGATTGCTAAATGTTACGGCAGGGATAGGAGGTCGTTCTTATATGAATTATTCTAAAGTACCAATAAGGCTGGAAGAATTATGCAAGAGTATAAATCTTAGACGAAAGGAATTATCAAAGTTTAGTATTTTTGAAGCCTATCGTTTAAGTTTTTATGCACACTTCCAATTAGTAACCATTCATCCTTGGGCAGATGGGAATGGGAGAATGTCTCGATTGCTTATGAATCAATTGCAATTTGAATTTAATATTATTCCTTCCAATATTAACAAGGATAGCAAGGCAGAGTATATAGAAACTCTTATTGCTACTCGTGAAAGAGGAGATATTGACTTGTTTTATAATTTTATGTTCGATGAGCATATAAAGAATTTAGAGCAAATGATTCATAATTATCTTCGCTCAATAGAGGATGATAATGTTTATTATATTGATAAGGTAAAAGAGTGTGATGGATTAAATGATGGATTAAATGATGGATTAAAATTATCTGAAAGGTCGAAAACTATTATTTCTATTATTAAGGATAAGCCCTCAATTACAGTAGATGAAATTGCAAAGGTCTTGAATTTAAGTAAGCCAACAACGGAAAGAGAATTAGCCTTATTAAAATCCCAAAACATTATTCAAAGACAAGGCTCCAAAAAGACAGGTTATTGGGAGATAAACAAATAATTTGTTCAATATTGTAATTAAACATATTTGCGGTTTTTGCTTATTAAATTTTAAACTAATTTATATGTTCACAAAGGAAGAGAAGAAGGCTATTAACAAAGCTTTTTGGGATGGCTTCAAAACATATTGTCATAAAAAGAAGATTAAGCGTAAGTGGATGCTTTCAAAGATAAGCATTAAGCATACCCAACTTAAATTCTATGCAGACCATAAAAAGGCTTTAGTACTTTTCCAGATAGATAATAAGAGTGAAGAGAAAAGACTGGAAGTGTTTAGTTATTTCAATGCAATGAGGAAGTTATGGGACGAAGAGACTGGAGAGGGATTAATGTGGAGTGAAAGATTTAACGGAATTGATGATAATGAAGT
>ENA-UOOH01000858-UOOH01000858.1-fermentation-metagenome-genome-assembly--contig:-NODE-858-length-32311-cov-10.621063_pt1 | contig 32311 bp, 35 predicted proteins | sample MGYA00245778_ERZ724025 | MGnify/ENA primary metagenome ERZ724025 (study PRJEB28704, sample SAMN03018313) | fermentation metagenome | biome: anthropogenic terrestrial biome; feature: soil; material...
GATACTGATACTGATACTGATACCGATACTGATACTGATACTGATACCGATACTGATACCGATACTGATACTGATACTGATACTGATGACGAAATTGTTGTTATTCAGGATCCCCCTGCAGCCGGCCCAACCCCGATTGAGGTTCCGCTGCCTGCTCCAGCAGCAGCACCACTGCCTAAGACCGGCGCCAACAACCTGTTGATGGTTCTGACCGGACTCACCTTGGTGGGGGCAGGAATTACGGTTAACAGAATCAAGAGATAATCTGGCATTCTAAACACTCTAAGTGATATCATAAGAAAGAGACCACCATACTATAGGTGGTCTCTTTCTTATTAGAAAAGGAGGCTCTCAGGTGCGCCGTATATTAAGCAAGTTATTAATAATCGCCGGCCTGCTGCTTATCATTAGCCCTTTATTGAAAACCGGTTATAGTCTCTATATGCAAAAAAACCTGCTCCAGGATATTGAGCAGGCGAAACCGTGTGTCGATAGCAGTGTTGTAGATCCAGTTCTGCCAGCTGAACCCACTCCGACTGCTCCCCAAGTCCCGGTGCAGACTGCTCCAAAAATCAAAGCCGTACTGGTGTTAAACATCCCCAAATTAAACCTCAAAGCGGCCGTGGTGCAGGGAGTTACGAGCCGAGATCTCAGTCTGGGTCCGGGGTTATATCCTGACAGCAGTCTGCCTGGAATTAAAGGTAATGTATCGATTGCCGGCCACCGCAATGTTTTTGGTTCATGGTTCAGACATCTGAATAAGTTAGTACCTGGAGATAAAATAAGCATTACTTACCATGGTACTATTTACAATTATGAGGTAGAAAAGGTCTTCGTTGTTGCTGAAAATGATTGGTCAGTTGTAGCCCTAACCCCATATAAAGCTCTCACCCTAACTACCTGTGACCCCCCTGGCAATGTAACTCAAAGGTTGATAGTCAGGGCCAAACAAGTCGAATAATCATCCCTTATTAAAAGGAAAAAGCAGAGCTCACTGGCTCTGCTCCAAAAGTCATTGCGATTATTGAGGAGAAATTATTTTCCCCTGGCCACCTGGTCTTGAAAACTTATTGATAATTTGCCGCCTTTATAGGTGCCCTTAACCTTATCATCACCGTAATTTTCTGCTACATAACTCCCGGCCGGCAATTCTCCAAACATAGAGTTCGCATCATTTGACATGGTGGGATCAACCGGAATCCAGCCGCGTCCGTCGAGATAAAACTCGGCCCATTGGTGTCTGCGTCCTGCCAGATTGATAGGGTTGCTATCCTGCGCCAATTCGTACCGATCATTCGCATATCCATTCACTACCCGAGCGGGAACTCCTGCCGCCCGGCAGATGGCAACAAATAAAGAGGCAAATTCTTCACAACAACCGCTGCCCGCCTGCAGACCTGCTAGTGCTCCCTGGTTAACCGCAGGAGAACTCATGTTGTAGCTTAAGCTGCTGCGAGTGAATTCAAAAGCTGCCCTGGCAATATCGAGATCACTGCTGCCACCGCTGCGTTTAGAAATAAGATCCGCTATAGCCTTAATCCTGGCATCAGAGCTCTCAATTTTGGCGCGGGGAGCAAGATAGGGGGTAGGATCATTTAGCAGTTGGTCATTAGCAGTCTGTAACCAGTTAGAACCGTTTACCTTGACAGTATATTTCTGTACCAAAACTGTTTGGGTTCCAGGAGCCAGATCGTCAAAATTAAAAACTCCGATCCGATTGCCATTGTCTGCTTCCTTAATAGCACTGGGTTGACGGGAAAATTCTTCACTGATTATTTCCTGGTAGGGTGAATCAAGCTTGGCCATCAGGGGTACCTCCAGTTGCAGTCTGGTGGCCTGATCTGATCCGGTGTTATTAATCTGGATATCATTTTCTAAAATATAGTAATTGTCAGCAGTATCATTATGCAGGCTGGCAAGACTGTTATCAGCTATAGCTATAGATACTTGCGATAATATAAGGGTTAATATTAGGGTGGTCAAAATTCCAATACGTTTTTTACCGATAAACATTGGGCACGTCCCCCTTTGTATTGGACGGCCCGTAAGAAAAAGGCAGGTAATTAATCCTCCTCTTCGGTAACCAGGCGATCATAGACGTGCTGTCCTTAGACCCTTGGCTTTGCGTCCCCGCCTTTCGGCGGGTTTGCCTTTATCGGTGAGGGCTTTAAGCCCTGCCGTCCTGATATTATGTAATTAGAAAACCTGCTCAGCAGATTGCCAGGCAGGTTAGTTTCAATAGATATCTGCTCCCGGCAACCCGGCTGTCATAACCTTGCGGTATTAGACCCGTGGTTTTGCGTCCCCGTCTTTCGACGAGTTTGCCCTTATTCAAGAGATTCTTATTTATAATTAACCATATTTTGTGAAACTTGTCCAGTACTTTTTTGTAAATTTATTCATAATATTATAAACTTTTATCTAAATGTCTTTTATATTTAAGTTTTCTTTCTACAGATTCCAGCCAGAAGAAAGGTTGATGGCCGTGTGCTTTAACAGCAGGGATAAGGTTTCGGCCATTGTTTTCAGGTTGGCAGCGGACTGCAGCCAGACAATTGGCTCTATCTGACCGATATCTCCAGTAACACGACCAACAACTAATATTACCAATTTGCCTCCCTGGTTCTAATCGGTTCCAACATTTGATGGAATTTTTTGAATATGGCCACTCCCCGGTCTACCTTCTGCTTATCGAATTTATTTAGCTCAGCCATAGGTCGAGCATTGTTCTGGATGCTGGCCACGGGCATATCATTCAATTGCCGGGCTGCTATAAATTGGGGAACCTCCTGTAATTCCCCTACCTGCCTAGACTTCATACGCGGTATCTTTTTACCTCCCTGCCGTTTACATTCCGCTCCCCAATAGACTGCACAAAATCCGTAATGACTGCAAGAAACGCATTTTTTTGTTGCAGCTTGTGCCTTAATCATGCTTCATCTTCACCTCCCAAGTACAAAAAATCTATGATGGGAATACGCCGATTTTCGATAATTATATTATTGCAAATATGGTGCCAACCTTTAGCAATTGATGGATGCAGTTAAATTGGGCTTTGTAACGAGGTGCGTAACATGTTTGTCACATTATTGTATTACAACGTGATACACAAAACGGTTATGTGTGACATAGATGGTACACTTTAATAAGGCCTGTACCACCGCTCACTTTGCCATCCGTCACTTGGAGTGCTCTCATCAGTCCCAATAGTGGTTCTGTTTTTCTCATTTTTAGTACATTGGCACCATAAAAACGCATCTGCAAGAATCACCATGCAAAATCGTAGCACTATAAGTTACATATCTTACCTTATAGATTGTGGGATGAGCACGAAAGGAGGCCTTGAAGAAATGCAAGATGTGAATGTATTTTCAAGATTGGTGAAAAAAACCCGTATAATTACCATGCTGTTGTTTATTGGTGTGATTTTCTCACTGCCTAATCTGGTCGGTTGTGGCTCGAAATCGTCTATGGATATACAGGAGGGGGTGCGCAGCGGGGGACCTGACTTTCTCTATTCTCCGGATTCCAGCAGGGCAATAATTTGCCTTTTTAGCTCCATTTTTTCAGAACTCGAAGAAGATACAATCGTACGATGCAGCTTGACCTGAGCAGGACGCGGCGAAAATACATAAATACTGTCTGCCAATAATAATGCCTCATCGATATCATGAGTTACAAACAGAACTGTGGGCCGGTAAGCAGCACACAGTTCCTTAAACCAAAGCTGCATCTTTCGGCGGGTTATGGCATCAAGTCCAGCAAAAGGTTCATCCATAAGCATAATATCGCTGGTAAAAAGATAAGTACGCAGGAGCGCCGCCCTTTGGCGCATTCCTCCGGACAGCTGTCGGGGATAATACGCTTCGAACCCATCCAGGCCAAAATCCTTGAGATAAGTCCGGGCAGTATCATGAGCTTGCTTTTTGTCTACTCCCTTTATAATCAGGGGGATGCAAACGTTGTCCAAAATGTTACGGGACGGCAAAAGCAGATCCTTCTGCTGCATATAACTGGCCCTACCGGTACGTCCGGTCCAGTCCTCACCGCCTATCTCAACTTGTCCTTGATCAGGTACAATCAGACCGGATACGATATTCAACAGGGTGCTCTTGCCACAGCCGCTGGGGCCCAGAATGACAGCAAACTCATGGCAGTCAATATTAAGCGATATGTTGGACAGGGTATGAACCCTGTCCAAAGTTTTGCTTACTTCGCGAACTTTAATACCCGCCAAAGTACGGCCTCCTATTCCGGTAAGAAGTCATTGGTGAAAGCCTGCTCAGGCGCAATGTTTTTGTCAATCAATTGGTTGGCAAACATGAAGTCAGCATAGTTCTTCCAGACTTCTGGTTTCATTTCTCCCCAGCGCGGGGCATCGGATTGATATTCCCTGGAGAGATAGGTTTGACTGGCTGCAACCAGATCCTTATTTAATTCAGGGACGCTTTTTATAAGAATAGCCGCAGTTTCAGAAGGATTCTTAATAGCGTAATCATAACCTTTGGCGGTAGCCCGCATGAACTTCTTGACCAGTTCCGGGTTCTCCGCTATTTTGGCTCCGCTGGCGATTATTACCGGAGTGTAATAGTCAAATGCTTTATCCTCATCCCTGAGATTAATATAGTTTAGAGCCATTCCTTTGGTCTGGGCTTCGATTCCGGTCCAGCCCTGGAATATCCAGGAGAAGTCTATGCCCTTCTCCATGCTGGCAAAGAAGTCAGCTGAACCCATGTTAACCATTTTAACCTTGCTAAAATCTGCTCCGTATTTAGCCATTAACATTTTCAAGACTGCTTCTTCGGAAGGGGAACCCCAACCTCCATAGGTCTTGCCTTCAAAATCTTTAGGGGTTCTAATGTTTTTGCTGATCGGTGAAGCAAAACCGGAAGTATTGTGTTGGATAACGGCGGCCAGAGCTACCACCGGTATATCCTGAGAACGAGCCACGGTAACTTCCTCCTGGTAGCTTATGGCGAAATCGGCTTTGCCCGCAGCGATGAGCTGGGGGTTGCCGCCTTCTGATGGCTGCACTATGTCAACATCCAGCCCCTCCTCGGCATAATAGCCTTGCTCTTTAGCTGCGTACAATCCACTGTGGTTGGTATTAGGAAACCAATCCAACATAACCGTGACTTTTTCTGGAGCAACCGGTTGGTTTTCTACCTTGGGGGAGGAACAACCTGCCAGAGTTAGCGCCAGCAAACTCACCATAACCGCAATTACAATAGCCTTTTTCATAATCAACATCCTCTCATTACATTTTTTATTGCCAGCCTGAGGTTAAGCTACAATTTATTCGGTAATTTTGAATCCGCCCGTAACTTCTGCACTTTAACCTTAATATCATGAAAATCATTGTACTGGTAAAAGGGTATACCCTTTTCTCTGCACAGCGATACCAGATTGTCTTTCGCAAATACTATATCCGCATATTCAGCCGGACATATATCTGAGTAACCGTCTCCTATATAGATACTAGTATATCCAGGCCGCAACAGCTTCTGCATCAACTCCGTCTTACATACCCCACATTTCTGGCAATTCTTATCCCTGTGCAGACACTTTATCCGCCAACCCTCTTCATATTCCAGATGGTTGGCATAGTAGGGGATATTTAATCCATAGCGAGTTAAAATCCTCTGGATATAATTATCATAACCATCGCTTAAAATAGAGATTGGATATTCCTGATGCTCAGCCCAGGTAACAAATTCGATGAAACTATTATCAATATCTGCTTTTTCGAAGAAGGCATCTAATTGGTCGGGTTCCACATCCATGAGTTCTAAAGTAAGCTGAGCACATTCTTCGGTTGACAGGGTCCCTGCCTCCCATTGGCGATTAATGCTCTCCCAACCCTCACTGGCAAATTCAGTTACCATGGCACAGCATACATCCTGCCTGGAAATCGTGCCATCGAAATCAATAAAAAACATTACTTGCTTGTTTATGGATCATCACCCTCAATCTTTCCATTCCACCCGAGCTTCATTAACAATGTCTGCTCCCCGCAATCGGTATAACTCATCAAATAGCAGACTATGGAAAGTTCCGGGATTCTCGCCGGATATTCGAGCTGCCTTTTCACCGGCGATGTTAAATGCGGCTATACCACTGATCGTTGCCAACCATGGCTCAGAAGGAACCGCACCGATGCATGCTGCTGCCACTCCTCCTACCATGCATCCAGCTCCAGTTATACATTCAAATAAGGCGGTTCCATTTTTAATTAAGGCCAGCTTTTCGTAATCTGCCACCACATCAATGGCTCCAGTGGCAGCTACGACCAGTTGTTGTTTTTCTGCTAAAAAGCGGCAGGCCTCTTCCAGCCCTTCGCCCTCATCCAGGGAGTCGACTCCGCGGGCCTGAGATTTCATACCGGCCAGACTTTTAATCTCAGCCCGGTTCCCTTTTATACAGGTGATTTTTCCGGCACGGGCAATTCGGTTTAATACTTCTGCTCGGCTGGGAATAACGCCACATGCCACCGGGTCAATTACCAACGGCCTGCCTGCCTTGGCCGCAGCTTGGGCGGCAGCAATCATCCCCGCTTCCTGCTCACCAATCAGCGTACCCAGATTTAAATATAAAGCGCTAGCTATAAAAGCAAAATCATACGCCTCGTCCGTGTTCTCAACCATAGCCGGTGAAGCACCGCCGGCCAGAATTATGTTGGCCACATCAGTTATAGTGACATAATTGGTTATACAATGAACCAGAGGACTCTTTTTCCTTACCTCATCCCAAATTTCTGAGCATTTCTTTAACACCGGTCACAACCTCCATACAATCAATTAGATTAAAGTTTACTTTATCTCCCATTCCTTCTGTCGACGGTTCCAGGGGGTTAACAACCATTCGGCCAGATCTATCACCTTTACAATCAACAGGCTTAATATAGCGATAATCACAACCGCTGCCAGAGCCCGATCCACTCGAAAAGATTTTTGAGCTATAGTCATAAAATATCCTAAACCCTGTTGCGCCCCCAGCCACTCTCCTATAACCGCAGCCATAATACTATATGATGCTGAAATCTTCATACCGGAGAATAGTCCTGGCATAGCCGAAGGCAGTTTTACCATTTTAAAGATAACCAGTTTACTGGCTCCCATCGACCGAAACAGGCTTATCAGATCAGGATCAACTGAGTTAAGTCCATTTAGAAGGCTGATAACTATCGGAAAAAAGCAAACCAGAATTACCACCAGAATTTTGGGGAGCATCCCCCATCCAAACCATATTAGAAACAGGGGTGCCAGAGTAATAATAGGTATTGTCTGCGATACTATCAGCAATGGGTACACCGCTTGATTTAACCAGTCAAAATGGTTCAATATAAAAGCGGTGACCAACGCTATAACAATTGCCAACCCGAACCCTAACATCGCCTCTTCCAGTGTGCTGGCCGTATGATTTAAAAGCAGGGGCAGGGTTTCTTTAAGGGTTTTCACGATTTGCAGAGGACCAGGCAGAATGTAGGCCGGCAATTGGTTCCATCTGACCGCTATTTCCCAAACCAATAACACGACCAGCGCAGTGACATAGGGAATTATATTATTAACGATACTTGTTGATTTTTTCATCAATAGTCACTCCACCAGGTTTATAGTCTATTTTCACTACTGCCATTGCCCGCGGTACCCCGGCTTCTTTACAGACCTCCAGGGATTTTTTAACCAGACTCAAAAGAGTATCTATGTCACCTTCTATGGTTGTCTCCATAGGACCCACTACATATTTTAACCCCGAGTCCTGGATAAGCTTGATAACTTTATCAACCATAGCATAGATATTCCCTTCTTCTACTACCGGCAATATTTGCAGGCTCAAATTAGCTTCCGCCATTAATACACCCCCAATCACTAGTAAAATAATTTTCTCCCACCAATAATAACCTCTCCCACCAAAGGGATTTCGATTGCCATATCTGCTTGATATCCTCGTGATTTTGGTATCATATCAACAAATAGTCATCGGGTAGATATTGACGTGTCAGGTTATCAAATACCCGGTCATGGCCCGGGATAATAATATCCGGGAACCGGGCAATTCTTTGGGCACTTTGCTGAAACTGCCAGGCATTATAGTGAATAGCTGCCAGGGTATCTTGCCGCCACAGATCGCGATGATAAAGTGCATCCCCGGCTGCCACAGCTCTGCGTATTTTGCCTTGCAACCCAACCGCGCGGCTGTCAACCGAGTGACCAGGAACATTTAGAAGAACAATGGATTTCGGCAGTTCCGGTTCATCCTCGAAAAATTCAATCTGGGTCCGATCCCCTATCAAAGCCGCTGTAGGATATTCTTTGATCAGTGCTATGAGATGCCTTGCCAACTCATGAGAAGATTCCTTTATATACCGCCCCATTGAATTCAAAACAGTTAAAGGATTGTCGCTTTCCCGTAATATCCGGGCAAACTCATTTTCGAAATCGAGTTCCTGGCGGCTAATTAGGATTCTGGCATTGCTAAAAAGACTATTGCTTCCAATATGATCAGTATGCAGATGGGTGTTAATGACCAGTTTAAAATCTGCCGGAGTATAACCTAATTGATCTAACTCTTCTATAAAGTCAGGATTGTCGGGGGAACCAGTATCAATAACAGCCAGACCATAGCCTGAAATTTCAACGATGGTGGAACTAACTGGGACATCCCGAATTATTAGATTGTCAGTATCATGCCTGACAGAAGTAATGGTCTCGATTTTCAAAAGGTTTCATCCTTTCTGGGGACATTCCACTGGTCGCATGATATTGGTACATTCCTCGACCGGTCGCCCGCCAAGCTCATAGGAACGGCGTATCCCCATATATTAGTCCGATCAGGGGAGGTGGGTCCCTTTTCATTATTTCTGGCATGATTTCCCCAGGTATTTATTAATCAGGTCTATAGCACAAAATTCCCCACACATGGAGCAGACGTCCTGCGGAACTGGATTACGATCTTGGCGCACTTTGCGAGCCCGCTGGGGATCCAGGGCCAGCTCCATCTGTCTGTCCCAGTTCAAATCCCGGCGCGCTTCCGCCATTGCCAGATCACGAGCCCAGGCTCCGGGTACCCCTTGGACGATATCAGCTGCATGAGCGGCAATTCGGGAGGCAACAGTTCCCTCCCGCACATCCTCCGCGGTAGGCAGCCCTAAATGCTCGGAGGGGGTCACATAGCACAAGAAATCAGCACCCGCCACTGCCGCCAAGGTCCCCCCAATAGCTCCGGCAATGTGATCATATCCAGCTGCCACATCTGTAACCAGCGGTCCCAGAACATAAAATGGAGCCTCAAAACAGAGGCGCTTCTGCAGTTTCACATTAGCTTCAATCTGATCATAAGGGACATGCCCCGGACCTTCCACCATTACCTGCACCTGGGCGGCCCGGGCTATCTGTACCAGTTCGCCCAGAGTCATCAATTCCTCGATTTGCGCACGGTCGGTGGCATCAGCCAGACACCCCGGCCGCAAGCCATCACCCAGGCTCAGGGTGACATCATGGGTTTTACATATCTCCAGAAGCCGGTCAAACTGAGCGTAGAGGGGATTTTCTTCTTGCCGATGCAGCATCCAGCCAGCCATCATTGCTCCACCCCGACTTACTATACCCAACAGCCGCGGTTGGGTTTTCATTCTCTCCACAATATTGCGGGTTACCCCACAGTGAACCGTAACAAAATCTACCCCTTCAGCCGCATGTTCTTCAATAACCTTGAATAACTCATCAGCTTCCATCTCCACCACCGGCTTCCCCTGTAAGCGAGTTCTGACGGCCGCTTCATAAACTGGTACAGTACCCACCGGCACCGGGCACCTGACCAGGACTTCCCGGCGGCAGGCCTTGAGTTCGCCTCCGGTACTTAAATCCATAATGGCATCAGCCCCGGCGGCCAGTGCCACCTCCATCTTTTCCACCTCATTTTCCCATTCGGGATAAACAGGGGAAGTCCCCAGATTAGCATTTACCTTAGTACTCAGACCATATCCGATCCCACATGCCTTCAAGCCCCTATGATTATGATTGAAAGGGATCACCACTACCCCGCTGGCTACCCTCTCTCTAATAACTTCTGCTGGTATGCCTTCTTTCGAAGCAACTTCCTGCATCTGGGGGGTGATCTCCCCTAGTATTGCTCTTTCCAATTGGGTCATATTAGTTTCCTCCCTTAATGAAATAAACTCTTACTTTATATCATTTATTATCTCAAGCATTTCGTCTTTCCATTTATCTTTCACTTTTGATTACTTTCATAAAATCTTTAATTACCTTAGCCGGGTCACTTGCTGCCAGAATAGATGATATAACCGCAACGCCAGCCGCCCCTGCTTTTAAAAGTGCCGGGGTATTTTGGGTCGTTATACCCCCTATAGCGACAATCGGAATAGGTACCCGGGCAGCTATCTCGGCTACCAGTTCGGGCCCCCCGGCATCGATTCTACAATCCTTGCTGGTGGTGGGATAGACTGGTCCCACTCCCAGATAGTCAGCACCGCCGGCGGCGGCGGCCAAAGCCTCCGTAATATTGCCCGCGGAAATCCCTATAATTTTTTCTGGTCCCAGCAAGGCCCGGGCCATATGTGGGTTCAGGTCGTCCTGTCCAATATGCACCCCATCCGCATCGGATGCAGCCGCCACATCCACCCGGTCATTAACAACAAAAAGCGCACCATGCTCATGGCATACCCTGGCCATTTTTATTGCCATATCCACCAGTTGACGAGTATCCCAGTCTTTTTCCCGCAGCTGAATCAAACCTGCTCCATTCTCAACCGCCATTCTGGTCAACTCAGCATAGTCTTGTCCCTCACACAGGGGACCGCCAATAATTACATTAAGAAGCGGGTATTTTAACTGCAGCCGGTTACCCCAGTCATTAAATGTGCGGGCCCGAGTCTCCAGGATATCCGGGTCATCCAGCTTGCCCGGGTAGAAAGCCGCCAGATGGTTTAAGGGGCCCCTGCCTTTTCCCACCGGATATGCGTAGCGGAGGCCGCTGGCTGCGTATTTTTTCGCCATGTTCACGGCAGTCCAAGGGGATGCGCCTCTGGCTATATAAGCAGTCAGGGCAGCGGAAAATGAGCAGCCCGTTCCATGGGTATTAGCAGTATCTATAAGTGGTCCTTTTAGTTGGTTAAACTCGAACCCATCGTAACAAAAATCAATACATTGGCCTTCCTGTTGTATTCCAGTGATAATCACGAAATCAGCGCCCATTCGGTGAATTTCCCGGGCAGCTTTGGGGAGATCATTTTCATTATCAATATCGAAACCACACAAAACCGATGCTTCCTCCCTATTAGGGGTTAGGAAAGTTGCCTGGGGCAATAATTTATCCCGCAAAGCATCTATTCCCTTATAATCAAGGAGGGTATCCCCACTAGTGGCAACCATAACCGGATCCACTACCAGACAGGGCACCTTATAATATTTTAACCGGTTGACTATAACTTCAATAATATCGTCATCATATAACATCCCGGTTTTTATGGCATCGGCACCAATATCACCCAGAACCGCATCCAGTTGCTCATCTACCAGAGTCGTTGTTATTCCAGCTGAGTTTATGACCCCTAGAGTATTTTGGGCTGTAATGGCAGTAATGACACTGCTCCCGTATACCCCCAGCGCAGCGAAAGTTTTCAGATCGGCCTGAATCCCTGCCCCCCCTCCTGAATCAGAACCGGCAATTGTTAACGCTTTCTTAATATCCATCTCATCTTTCACCTACTTTCCCAATGTTTGGCAAGTGGGGACGGTTCTTGACTTGCCTTCCTGCGTACCCCCTGTGTTAGTCTCCCTCTGTTAGCCGTTTTAACACACACGAACCGTCCGAGACTGCTGAAAAAGTATCAAAAATGTCATCCTGAGGAGCTGCAGGCGACGAAGGATCTCTTTGGAAAGTCCGTAATAGTGGGCCTTTAGCTAACGAGATTCTTCGCTATCGCTCAGAATGGCACGCAAAAGAGCACTTTTTCAGCAGTCTCGAACCTTCCCCATGTGTCACGTGTGCCAACCAAAATAAAATAGACCTTTTTACTCCTAAAGGGGGTAAAAAGGCCGTCGCGCGTACATAATAAAGCAATTCCTACGCTGGCATTACCCAGATCAGGTTAACGGGTCAGATCTAAAATCTTTCTCAGCCGAAATATTCAGCTCCCCGATGCACTCTTTGATTAGTTCGATATTAATGATATAGCCGGGGGGTGAGGTGACTAAAGCGAAATCCACCCCTGTGCTTCTTGTGTCTATCATTATTAACTTTAAATCATCGGTGTGCAAGGCTAATTTTTGTATTTCTGGCATCCCCCCCTCTTTATTTCTCGTACTACCAAACTGCAGCATTCTTCGGAAAACATGGTTTGCAACCCTTTGCTTTGAGCATAAACAACCGTAGCCTCATCTGGATAAGCTATACCATTTACCCCACGATCAACCGCCTGGATTTCCAACTGCCGTTTATATTGTCCCGGTGGCCTTGCACAGCCCAGACTTATTGGTTTACAGGGGTTTATCACCCGTGCGGTCGCGATAATCTCACCAACTTCTGCAATATTCGGAGGCGGTACGACAGCCATCGCAGTCCCGCTGGCAGGAGTTAATACCACCAGAATTACGGCCTCCGGGTCGGCTTGCCGGATCATTTCCAGGGCCCGCCTTTCCCCACGGATTTTGCCATAGTGCAACCCTATTACCACATGGGGCGCAATGTTTAGATCTACTTCGCGGCACAAGAGCATTGCTCGCAGATAATCATCAGGTCGAAGATCAAGATGGTAAACCTGGCGAATCGTGTTTTGGTCGCCAATCACATCAATCAATACCTGATCCACTGCAGACCCTTTCAAGTTATGGGCAGTTTCCCTGTTTATTAACCCACTATGCACCAGCACCTTCAATCCCATCTGGCTGGCATAGGCTATTGGTTCCATAAAAGGCAGCAGGGGTACTTCGCCCTTAGAATTGGCTCCCCCGCTTACCAAAATTCCCCGGCAGTCTTTGTCCAGAAGCTGGTCGACTACCCGCCGCATCTCAATGGGAGTGGGGGTCCCAATCATGCTCTGCAGAAGTTTACCATCGCAATGATCACAATGGCAGGCACAGGCCTCACCGGTAACACTTAAATTGACAAAAGAGCTGGCATGGTTCGAATAGTACTGGTTTTCATAATGTTTAGCCCCGGGTGCAGAAAACCATATCTCCGGTTCGAACTGCTGTCTGACCTCCCACGCTTTTTGCACCAAGGCTTCAATATCTGTCATCTTAATTAACCTCAGCCCATATCTGGGAATTAATAATCTTAATATCCTCGGGTTCAGGTACAAAAGGATAATTACGTATTAGCTGAGTAACTCGCTCATTGGCAAAGGGCCTGTTACAGGCTACCATGCCATCTGCACCCGGACAACCAGAGGTCATAAATGCTAATCCATTTTGAAGAAAAGGTTCTATTTCAATTCCAAAGTCTATTATGTGTCCTTCAGGCGAAAAACTTATGGATGAACCTGCAATAAATCCCTCGTTTATTAAATACCGGGCCATCTGCACCCGGCGATATTGTCCTAAAGGAGGTTGTCCGCAGCTTGCTAGTAAACTGCCTGCTTCCGGGTAAAATGAAAATAAATGAGTCGGTGCTCCCATATTCTGAGCTCGGGCTATAGTCTTTACCATTTGTTCTTCGGTCTCTCCCATACCGACGATAAGATGTACTCCGGCCTTGCCGGCTCCAAATACTTCTAGCGCATCCGCGAGCGTTTGCCAGTAGACTTCCCAGCGATGTGGCCCACCAACTCCTTTACCTCGATATTTTCCAAAAAGCTCAGGGGTAGCCATGTCAACTGCAACCCCAACGCGATCAGCTCCAGCAGCCTTAATTTCTTTCAGGTCATTCTGACCTTTCATTACAGTTGGGGATAATAAAGCACTAATTGGTATATCTATATTTGCTTTAAATTTACTAATAGTCTTACATGTATCTGCTACCGCTTGTTTATGAGTTATCATTGACATGCACATTCTTTTGAAAGGGTGGGGGCGGGTCTGCATCTGCTTTAAAATTTCATCCATGGAATAAACCGGCCATTTTACCCGTATGAAAGTCTGAGACGCATCAACTGATCGCTTACAGTTTAACCCGCAGTAGGCGCATGAGGCTGCACAGCCTTCCTTATAAGTAAGCAGGAGGTTCAGGCAGGTAGATTTTGCTCCCCGCAGAAATTTCCCCCGTTCCATTCCCAGACCTAATGATCCGGCCAGACTGGTTTGAATGAACTCAGGACTTTCCTTAACCTTTTGCAAATCAATCATCTCCTCTAGATTATTGTGCAAGTAGGACGGTTAATTAAAACTAATCCACGTACGTCTAATTAATTCTTCAAACTGTTCCCCATTGTTGGTCCAATTAGTATCCATATCTTGGCGCTGCCGGGTGGCTCTATCTAGAAATCTACCCAGAAATGACTGCCACTGCTGGGGATAATTCGCTAACAGTTCCATATCCTGATTCAGTACTGCTTGAGCTGCCCACTCTCCTGCCATTTCTCCGGTTACAATGGCATTCATTATCCCTCCCCCGGTAACCGGGTGAGTGTGTCCGGCGGCATCACCTGCCAGAAGCATATTGCCTGCCCGCGTAACCTCCAAAGGACCTCCAACCGGTATCAGACCACCGGTCTTCATTGCGGGCTTTTTATCGGCGAGTTTTCCCCGCGCAACCAGATTACTAATAAAATCTTTCACCAAAAACGGCAGTTTATCTTTATGTAAAAGGCTAACCCCGACTCCCACATTGGCTCTCTCGCCTTTGGGGAAAATCCAGGCATAACCGCCTTTATATTCTGGTTTAAAATATACATCCGTCGATGCCTGGTATTTACCAAGGGGCAAATTATACTGAAGCCCAATCATGTATTTTTTATTTTCACTATCCATCCAATGACCTACTGTTGACCGCGGTCCATCGGCTCCTATTATGACTTTACACTTAATTGCTATTTTTTCTTTTCCGTTCTGACCAACAATTAAACCCTCATCCGTCCTGGATATAGCTTTAGTACCAGGCCATAACTTGGCCCCCATTTCACGGGCACTCTGCACCAGACTATCATCAAATACCGCCCGGTTTAAGATGTATCCCGGACCTGCCAGGGTAGAAGCCAGTTCATCATTTATAAAGGTTAACATTTCGTCTATCTTTTGAATAACCGCCCCGTTGACCAGAGGCACGTATCTTTTAACCATATAGGGGACATATTCGGCGCATTGCACCGGACTACCGGGTTTACGGCGAGCATCAACGAGGAGTACGGAAACCCCGGACCTACATGCTGCTCGAGCGGCGCTGGCTCCGGCTGGTCCAGCCCCTACTACCACCACATCATAAAAAGGGTTTTCCACTGCCATCACCAGCCTTTATCAATTGCCAAATATAACGCATGATAAAAATCATCGGCCTCTACTCCGGGTATATTGACTTCGTGGTTTATAAAAAAGTGTCTTACTGTATTTAAAATGTCGGCCGGTAGGCAGGAAGAGTTTTTAAGTGCCGCTTCCAGATCCATTATGCTCCTCTCGGGATAAGCAAAAAAATCCCCGGTTATAAAAGCACTTTTAATGCACTGCCGATTTCTATCCAACCGGAGTGATACCCGTATTAATCCTCCTCTGGTTTTGTGCTCCGCCACCCTCAGATCATTGGCTTGTGGTATAATTCTTATTCCTTTGATCCAATCCTCTGACTGGAAATGAGGCAATTCTTGTTCAAAGCCAACTCTTTCCATTGCCGCAAGTCCTCCCGGTTGCAATGTTATTCCTAAAACATCAGACATTCCGGCGGCAAGTGCGGCCTTTATTTCTTCCATGGGGGGCAGGTAGCCAAGTACCTCCTTTAAACAGATTACTCTTTGTTTAAAGGAATCAACTTGTTTATCTTCCAGTTTCTTAATAGGCAGCTTCAAAGCATTAATCATGGTATCAACATCAAAATCGGTTAAGAGAGTCCCCTGGTACAGGAAAGTACCACCTATTTCAGTCCCGCCGGTACCCGAAATCTTGCGGCCTCCCACTTCTATATCGTTAGTCGGACGAAACTTGGCTTTCACACCCAGCCGGTCAAGTCCCGCCACCACACTTTCACACATAAGCCGATACATTTCTTCCAGTCTGGGGGGGATACCCGGATTATTTTTAGGGGCATATAACTCCCATCCCAGCTGAGACTCGTCCCAGTACAAATTGCCTCCACCGGTAATGCGCCGGTTAATCTCAATACCATGTTCGCGGCAATAATTTTCTTCCACTTCAAGTTCGACCGACTGATGATAACCAACCAGTACACAATGGGGTGAGAACTGCAAAAAACGAACTGTATTAGGAACCTGGTTTAGACTGCGCGCGTTAAGGATAACTTTGTCCAAGGCCATATTATGTGCTGCCGGCAGTGATCCTGTATCTAATAAACGCCAGTTTTCTTTCATATTCCTACCCTTTCTCCTCTTCACTGGTTTCCTGTTCAGCTACCCATGCGGCATATTCGCGACATGCCATTAATGATTTTAATTCATTGGGATCGCTCAGTTTAATCCTGTACATCCAGCCTTCCCCATAAGCATCAATGTTGACCTTACGCGGGTTCCTTTCAAGCTCATTATTACTGTCCAGGACTGCTCCAGATAGGGGGGCGGTTAGATTACCCACCCATTTCCCCGATTCAATGGATCCAAATTTATCCCCCTGCTTAAATATCTCTCCCGCGCGGGACAATTCGAGATAGAGTATATCGCCGGTATTGCTTTGACCGTAGTCAGTCATACCAACTACTGCCTCTTCACCATTTACCTTTATCCAGAAATCATTGGTATCATAGAACAGATTTTCGGGTATATCGTATTTTTTACAGTGCATTGATTTTCCTCCCGTTAGTAGCTAGCAAGTCAAGAACCGTCCCCACTTGCCCTTTTCTTTCCATCAAGACTACCCCTTCGGCAATCTTTATTTTTCTATCAGGGTACCTCCGACCTGGCATTCCCAGCCATTCCTCTGCAGTGAACCTTTGATAAATCTCACTTGACTTGTCAATTAATTCCTGGTCAGGCATTCGGGGATTTAACTCTCCCCATTGCATTTTGAACTCATCTATAAGTGTCGAGCTTAAATCATCATAAGATACGGAATAATTCACCCAATCATTTAGGGTAGTCATGTTAGCTTGCATAGCCTGGTATAAATGCTCACGAAATTGCGGATAAGGCACCTTTAAAATATTGCTCATTATTGCATAGTCAAAATCCAATAAAATATTGCCCACATAGGCTACACAATCCCCAACATCCCCACAGGCATTTCCTGAGCACTTTCTTCCTGCAGCAGCTATATCTGCGGGAGCCTTGATCTCCGCCGGAACACCATACTGCCGATATACACAAATAGCCGGCTGCAAAAATTTTCCGTAATATCGGTAGCGCCGCAATGGTAGTTGAGGATTATCCCGTCTGAGAACCAGTTGAAAAAATACCTGCCGGCTATCAAGATATACTACCCCACCGCCGGTCTCGCGCCGGAATATCGGAATACGCAGTTTCTCGCAGTATTCTCGGTCAATTTCCTGATCCAGGTCATCGTGTAAACCCAAACATACATAGGGAGAAGAGGGATAGCAGACTATCAACCCTTCGCGGCCCAGGTGGGCCAAAGCATGATAAAAGCATTGGGACTCCCACCAGCTAACCTCCCCCAGGTTATATAAGTCCACTATTACTTCGACCTCCCCTCAACAAGCTACCTAGAATATCTCATCTCCACTCTTAAATCCCAGACCAGGATGATTATCGAAGCGTACCACCCCTACTACCGCTTTGTCCCCCACAGCCTTTTTAACTAATGCCGCACCCTCAATACCAAAGCCCGCACATAATTCAATTGCTCCTATTCCCTCATCAACCAGTTCTTTCGCGGCTAAAGCAGCCATGGCATAATCCTTGACTCCTACTACGGTCAATTCAACTACTGGAGTCTCAACCACCGCGCGGTTTTTTTGGTAATCCGCTTCGGGTGCCACAAATATAAACCCCGCTTTCAATGTTGCCATTCACTCCAACTCCTATCTCAATTCGAATACAAGAGATGATAAATCTTCTACCCCATTGCTTCAAGTATCAATTGACTAAGGTCCATAACCTTAACCGGCAATTTACCTTCACGTACAGCGGTGGTCAGCATCTGTTCACATTGCTGACAAGCTGATACTATAATAGTTGCGCCGGTAGCCTTGATTTCCTCCGCTCTGAGCCTGGCTATCTTAGCTGCTACATCGGCGTCTACGCTCTGCAAATTACCCCCGCCTCCGCAGCATAAAGAAGACTCATGGTGGTGTTGCATTTCCACAAACTGAATTCCTGGAATGCTGGTTATTATTTCCCGGGGGGCATCATAAATACCGCTGTTTCTGCCCAGATCACAAGGGTCATGATAGGTAACCACCTCATCCAGCTCGTTTAATTCAATTTTACCCTCTTTAATTAACCTGGCCAGGTACTCGGTGGTATGCAAAACTTCCAGCTCATACCCTGCCAAAGCTTGTTCACTATCATGTTTCCAAACATGATAACATGAGGCGCAACTGGCAATCAGGGTATGAATCCCGAGTTCCTTGATTTTCTCAACATTGTGTTTTATAAATTGCTCTGAGTCATCAACAAACCCAGAACCAATCAGGGGAAACCCACAGCACCATTCCTCGCCGCCCATGGTGGTAAAATCAACTTCTGCTTCAGTTAATATCTCCGCCACAGCCAGCGGAATCTGAGCTGCTTGGGGAAAGAAGGCCGAGACACAACCTACAAAGTAACATACCTCAGCCCCTGCCCGTGGCTCCAAGGCCTCTGGGTCATCTAAGTCCTGGGCCCATTCCAGACGATCATCATTGTTAAAGGTGGTAATATTTTTATTGGCCAGCAGATTGTCCCTGATGGCATCATAAGCTTTAGGTTCTTTCCCCAAGGATGCAATACGCCGACGCAAGTCCAGCCACAGTTTCCGAGTATCGATAGATGTTGAACACTCATTGGCACAGGCTCCGCACAGGGTACATTGTGACAAGCGTTTGACAAAGTCATCGGTTATAGGACTGGTTTGTTTTTTGGAAAATATATCCCGAGCCATGCTTATCTTGCCCCGAGGTGCTGCAGACTCCCACCCTACTACCCGGTATACTGGGCAGGCGCTGCGGCAGTAACCGCATCTGCCGCAAATTAAGGCTTCGTTTTCTAATGTACTGTACAGCTTATCTGATTCTTTACTCATCGGTTACCACCCCTTTCCAAAAACTCTTCTTACCCCGGCCAAAACATTCATTCCTAAGGAATAGTTAAATGGATTCAACATAAGGGGGGAACGATAAACCTTACCGGGATTCATAATCCCCTTACTATCCATAGCCTGTTTTCTTTTTCTTAGTTCACTCAGTTGGGGAGGCTGGTGGATTCGGCCTACCATCGGCGAATTCCACAATCCAACTCCATAGGGCTTACCCCCATACCGATGACCAATATCGTGAATCTTCTTTACCAGGCTAAGATTAATAATATATTTGATAGTTTGGGTTTCATCAGCATAGAAGGTAGTCATGACAGTGGCATATTCCGGGGTAACCACATGTCCGTAAGAGAATAGATTTAATCCATATCCCCGGGCCATCTTTTGTACATCACTCAGGTAGGCAGGCAGCCCTTTTATCGGCAGCCATATTTCTGCACCCAGTACCGAAGGCCCACCCCTTTTAAGTTTTAATGCTTTGAATTTTTCCTCCCATTCCAATTCAGCACTTTCCTGGGGTATAGGATTAACCAGCTTGTTGGCGACGGCCAGACTATCAATAATCTCCTGGGCCTGTTTCAATTCCTCATCAGAACCCTCATAATCAATACCAATAATACAACCAACATCCATGTTGGCTGGCGAAAATCCCAGGGCATACATCGCTTTTAAACATTCCTGATCGGAAAAATGCATATTATATGGAACAACTGGGGCCTTAATTATAGCTTTCATAGCATCAAGCATATTCCTGGCATCAGGTAGCTGCAGCAAAAAGTGTTTCATGTTATTGAGTTTGCGCACTTCCACTTCCAATTGGGTAATAATACCCAGAGTTCCCTCTGAAGATACAAACCAATCCAGAGCAGGATCTGTTTCCCGGGAAATCTTTTTGATTGACCCATCGGGTAACACTACTTCTATGGACTTAACCTGGGAAAGAAGACTACCGTATTTCATACTTCCAATACCATAACCCATCATACAAAACCAGCCACCGATGGTGGCAGCTGGCGCACTGCTGGGAAAGGATTTCGGTGCCAACCCCTGGTTATTTAAAAACTCATCCAGTTCACTCCAGGTAGTACCTGCTTTAACTGTAACTGTCATTCCGCCCTTATCAAGTCCAACAATGCCCTTGATAAGGTTCAGATCCATCAAAATTCCGCTTTTAGTGGGTACCGAATCAAAGTAAACCGTAGAAGCCCCAGCCCGGGGAGTTACCGGTATATTGTTAGCATAAGCCACCTTCATTATCTCGGCTGCCTCTTCGGTGTTGGCAGGTCGCACTACAATATCCGGAAGGGTTTTGATTAACATATTAGCAAGTATTGCTGGTACCGGTGCCAAATCACGTGCATACAAAGACCGTTCAAACATCGAATCCGTGGCGCGTTCTCCATATTTATCCAGCATTTTTTGTACTATTTCTTTATTCACCCGTAATTCCCCCTAACATGGGTCTATTGAGCATGTTTGGCTATTTCCTCTTTTACAAAATCAATAGCCTTATCGCCGTGCAACAGATTAGCTTCCACATCTGCCATATTAGCCGGTTCCATAACTGCAATCCATCCCTGTCCATAAGGATCATCATTCAAAGGTTTAGGTACTGAAGCCAGGTCTTTGTTAACCTCCACAATCTTGCCCGTTACTGGCACCGCAATCTTCCCAGCCCATTTTCCTGATTGCATTGAACACAGGTTCTTCCCTGCTTCCATATCCTTTCCTACCCTGGGAACTCTGACAAAGGTTATTTCACCAGCCAGTTGCTGCATAAAATCGGTTATACCTACTCTAATCTGGTTGCCTTCAATTTTTACCCAGGCGTGGTCAGTAGTATAATAGAGTTCATCTGGCATTTCATATTTATCTACTTTAGCCATGAATAGTTATCCCCTTTCTTATTCTATTTTCGTTAATACTGGCCATAGCTCGAGCCGCATGGTAAGAACTACGAACCAGGGGCCCAGCATTGACCTCCAGGAAACCCATTGCACAAGCCCTTTGCTTAAGCAATTCAAAGGTATCGGGATGTATATAGGCGACTATGGGATGATGGGCGGGGGAAGGGCTCAAATATTGACCCAGAGTAAGAATCTCGCACCCCGAGTCTCGCAAGTCCTCCATAACTTCAATAACTTCTTCATTAGTTTCTCCCAACCCCAGCATTAGTCCGGATTTGGACAATATTCCAGATGTACTGACCCTTTGCAGCAACTCCAGCGAACGTTCGTATATGGCCTGTGGTCGAACTGAAGAATAAAGACGAGGAATGGTTTCTACATTGTGATTAATAACATCCGGTTCAGCCTCAAATACCTTCTGCAAAGCGTCCTTTTTGCCCTGAAAATCTGGTATGAGCACTTCTACAGTAACATCGGGTACGGCTGCTCGAATTGCTTTGATAGTAAGCGCAAAATGCCCGGCACCTCCATCAGCCAGATCATCCCGGGTAACTGAGGTTACAACCACATGCTTCAAACCCAGTTGTCGAGCGGTTAAGGCCACTGCTTGAGGTTCGCCTGGATCAACTTGCGCTGTCCGGCCATGTCTGACTGCACAAAATCTGCAATTTCTGGTGCATACATCTCCGAGTATCATAAAAGTACAGGTTTTGTTGGCAAAACATTCGCCTATATTCGGGCAATCGGCCCCTTCACAAACCGTATGGAGATGACCAGTATCCAATAATTTTTTCATCCTATCCAGATCTTCTATGCTCGGACCCTGTATAGTTAACCAGTCCGGTCTATTCATATAAAGCTCCTTCCGCCATTTCCTCTACATTCTCCATGGTTACATCTTCAAAATCCAGATCCAAGACTTCACTCAATTGACTGCGCATTTGCTGTCTTACCACGACCATGTCCATCTTTTTACCTAAAATCTTTTCCATGGAAGTAACCCCCAGAGTAGAAATCCCGCAGGGAATGATTAACGAAAAATGATTCAGGTCAGGGCAGACATTCAGTGCCACTCCATGCATAGTCACCCAGTGTTGTACGCCTATCCCTTCTGCAGCAATCTTGGCAGATTCAACCCATACCCCGGGATATTCCTTTTTACGCCCGGCGATAATTCCAAATGTTTGCAAGGTTCTTATAAGAGTCTCTTCCATCCGATTAGCATATAAGTGTACATCACGTCCAAAACCGTTGAGGTCCAGGATAGGGTAACAAACTAGCTGCCCTGGGCCGTGGTAGGTAATGTCCCCACCCCGGTCGGTTTCATATACTCTTATCCCCTGTCCTTCTAAAAACTGATTGCTGACCAGAATATGATCGAAACCGCCACGTCTGCCCACAGTAAAGCAGGGATGATGTTCCAGGAAAATAACTATATCCGGTATGGTCCCATTCCTACGAGCATGATTAAGCTTTTTCTGTAATTCAAAAACCTTCCCGTATTCTTCAATTCCAAGTTCCAAACAGTATCCTTTCCTGGTCACGTCATCATCCCCTGTATTATTAAATCTTAGTCCTCAAATGCATCCAGAGCACCCAATACCGTAGTAGCAACGTGCGCCATGGCCGGTGAACCACCGAACGCTACCCCAACTGCGGCCGCTTCCAGTATTTCTTCCCGGGTAGCTCCTTCATTTAAAGCCTGTTTGACATGAATATTCATACAAAAAACGCAATTGACCGCCACTGCTATACCTAAACCAATCAGTTCCTTATACTTTCGCTCCAATTCACCCTCTATATAAGCAGCATTATCCATCTGTACAAAAGCATTACTTAATTCCGGCGTTTCTTCGCCCAACTGCACCATACCTTTAACTAGATCTGACATTATTTCATTAGAGTCTACTGCCATTAATCATACCTCCTCAATAAATTACGTTTTTCGATGCTTAAATAAATATCTTATGCGGATTTTCAATTAATTGAATTAAGACCGCCAGCCATTCAGCAGCCGGTGCACCATCAAGGATGCGATGATCAAAAGATAAGGAAAGTCCCATCATCGGCCGGACAACAACCTCACCCTTAACTACGGCCGGTTTATCCATAGTTCTTCCCACTCCCAAAATAGCTGATTCGGGCGGATTGATAATGGGGGTAAACCAGTCTACTGAACCATAACCTCCCAGGTTAGTGATGGTAAAGGTTGCACCGCTCATTTCATCCGGATCCAGCTTATTCTTGCGGCCGCGTTTGGCTAAATCATTAATTTCCGCGTTAACTTCAGCCAGCTTTTTACCACTGGCATTCCTGATTACCGGCACAATCAATCCGTCGGGAACAGCCACTGCCATACCTATATTTATATCCTTAAGGGTTTTAACTTCGTCGCCATCCAGAGTTATATTGACGATAGGGTTGATCTCAATCGCTCTGGCTACGGCTTTGGTCAGCAAAGCGGTAACTGAAATCTTATCTTTATCTTTTACGCCCTCATTAATGGTCTTCCGCAGGGCAAGTATTCCGGACATATCCACACTTACATGATGGGTTACCTTGGCATTGCTGGTCCAGCTAGCCAGCATATTCTCGCCAATGGCCCTTCTCATACCTTCGTAAGGAACAGTATTCAAAGTGGGACGATCATCGGCAAAGCCTACGCCTGATTCAATGGCCTTTTCTACGTCTTCACGGGTTATCCGCCCTTCCGGGCCGGTTCCGCTTATACGGGAATAATCGATACCGTTCTCTTCAGCCAGTTTGCGGGCTGCCGGGGAAATCTTCACTTTTTCGCCCGGAGCAGCTTTTTTCGGTGCCGCATCTGCCGATGTCGCAGGTCCTGCAGCCAAGACAGCTGAAATATCCTCTCCAGCTTCGCCGATTACGCCCATCAACCCACCTACGGGTAGTTTGGTTCCTTTGACAGCTATAATCTTCAATAATATTCCATCAGCTGGTGCCTCTACTTTGTTGGTTATCTTATCGGTCATTACTTCAACCAGGGCTTCCCCTTTTTTTATAGTATCCTCTTCGTTTTTAAGCCATTTGCCCACGGTTCCTGTCTTCATGGACAGGCCCAGTTTGGGCATTGCAATTGCTGTTGCCATTTATTTTTCCTCCTTTAGCCACATTAGCTTTTTCAGTGCCTCTTCACCTTGCGAATAACCATGTACTACTGCTTGTCGTAACGCCCGCCTAACATCTACCACCCTGGGTCCATCGAAAGTAAGCTTAATCGAGACTTCCTCGCCTTCCCCTACCTCCACTTCTCTTTCACCATCCAGAGCTATTACCAGCGGGCCATCGGCTATTTTTACCTCATCATTAATTCCTAATATCCGGAAATCAGCTACAGCAATCGGCCGGATTAAACCAGGAGCAATCGGTACTATTATGCTGGTTTTCCCCGGGCCGATGTCTATAACCATTCCCTTTTCGTCCCTTATGCTAATCGGCTCAAGATTGCCAGCTATGGAAGATATCCCAATGTTATCCGGTTCACCCCGGGTAACAACCACCTGCTTAATACGGTCTTCATCCCAAATAGCACGAGATCCTATAAAAATATCCTTAAGCACCACCGCATCAATCAGTGCAATATCTACCGGAATTCCATTTTTCATAATAATAAGTTTCTTGGTCGGGTGTACAGCCGGAAAATCAGCCAGACCACAGGCCACCACTCCGGCAGCCAATCCGGCAATAGTGCCTTCCAACATTTGCGGAAAAACGTTATTCGTACCAGTGGAAATGGGAACCAGCGGAATATCTCCACAGCCTTTGGCTACCATACGGTTGGTTCCATCTCCTCCCAGGGTTATTATGCAATCCACCTGATTCTGCTTCATTAGCAATGCTGCCCGGGCTGAATCTACCTGAGTTGCGGTCATTTCCATATCAAGTTCAACTAATTCCATCGGTAACTGGTGACCCTTAAATAATCCATCCAATGCCCGCGGGACAATTCCGTAATAATCAGGCATGTATATTACTCGCTCTACTCCCGTGGCGGCCAATGCCAACAGACAACGCTTTACAATATTAATTTTTTCCTGATTGTCAAAGCAAATACCATAAGCCACCAGACGGCGAATATCTTTCCCAGAAGACGGATTGGCAATGATCCCCACTGTAGCCATACCGCTTCCTCCCTCCGTGAAAAACTTTATCATGGTGGACAGTTCGAGACCTGTCCACCATAAATTTATAACTTAGAAGAATCCCTCTACGGCTTTAATGATCTTTTCCTCACTGGGAATGAAAGCGCTCTCGAGTATTGGAGCGAACGGAATAGGTGTATCAGGGGATGTTACCCTCTTAATCGGAGCATCTAAGTAATCAAAGCCCTCTTCACATACAATGGCAGCAATTTCGCCACCGAATCCACTAGTTCTGACTTCTTCATGTACAATGAGTAATTTTCCGGTCTTAGCTACGGACTTCAAGATCGCATCTTTATCAAGCGGTACTAAGGTGCGTGGATCGAGAACTTCTGCATTAATACCCTTTTTAGCTAATTCGTCAGCTGCAGCCAGGGCTTTCTGAAGCATCCATGACCATGCTATAATAGTAACGTCAGAGCCTGTACGTTTGATGTCCGCTTTGCCGAGCGGCACAACGTATTCGCCTTCTGGTACATCACCGGCTAACGGCAGCAGTTGTTTATGCTCAATATACATTACCGGATTATCATCCCGAATAGCAGCTATCATCAAGCCTTTGGCATCGGCGGGAGTAGATGGCATAACGGTCTTGACACCGGGTATATGCGTAAACCAGGATTCTACACTCTGGGAATGCTGGGCTGCTGCCCCCATTCCGGCTCCGCATGGTGTACGCACTACCATGGGGACTTTGGCTTTCCCACCATTCATATATCTCATTTTGGCTGCCTGGTTGAACAATTCATCCATACAACAGCCCATGAAGTCGACAAACATAATCTCCGCAATCGGCCTTAACCCGACAAGAGCAGCACCTACAGCAGAACCAACAATGACTGCCTCACTTATGGGTGTATTCATAACCCGCTTAGGTCCAAGTTCATCATATAATCCAGCTGTTACACCAAAACACCCTCCAAACTGGGCTACGTCTTCACCAGCTAAATAGACATTCGAATCTCTTTTCATTTCTACCCGCATACCATCTCTTATGGCTTCCGCATATGTCATTTGTTTCATTACTTTTCACCCTTTCCTTAATTAGTCTGCATAGACATCAGTAAGAAGTTCGCTCGGATCTGGCTCAGGGCTTGCCTGAGCATATTTAACCGCCGCTTCAATCTCAGCCTCGGCAGTAGCTTTAATCTTATCCAGTTCAGCCTGGGCAGCATATTTCAGCTTGACTAGATTCTTTTCCAATCTTGGAATCGGGTCTTTTGCCAGCCAGTCTGCTTGATCTTTAGGATCTTTATAAGCGCCCGGGTCACCCTCGAAATGTCCCCGATGTCTCCAGGTTTTACACTCCACTAAAGTTGGGCCGTCGCCTTTTCTGGCCCGGTCAATGGCAGCACCGGCAGCTTCATATACTGCCACAACATCATTACCGTCTACAGAAACACCTGGTATACCGTAGCCGCTGGCCCGATCAGAGATATCCGTAACGTTCTGATGGGTTTTCTGAGAGTTGGATATAGCCCAACCATTATTCTCACAGAGAAATACTATGGGTAATTTCCAGGTGGAAGCCAGGTTTAAAGATTCATGGAAGGTGGCTCGGTCGGAAGCACCGTCACCAAAAAATGCAACTGCTACAGCACCATTTTCTTTATATTTACAAGCAAAGGCAGCACCGGTCGCTATTGGCATTCCAGCTCCTACGATTCCGTTAGCTCCTAATATTCCCAGGTTTATATCGGCAATGTGCATAGATCCGCCTTTGCCTTTGCAATACCCATCAGTCCGGCCAAATAACTCAGCCATCATTAAATTCAGGTCTCCACCCTTGGAAATCAAATGACCATGTCCCCTATGGGTACTGGCAATATAGTCCTTCTTTTCCAGGCTAGCACATACGCCTGTAGCGATGGCTTCCTCACCCAGATACAGGTGAACAAAACCAGGTATTTGTCCTGCGGCAAAAAGTTCAACCGCCTTCAACTCGAAGGCTCTGATAGTAACCATGTTTTTGTAAAAAGCGAGTAATTGTTCTTTTTTTAGATCCATTCTAGTTCCCTCCTTTTATTATTGCGGTGACTTACTATTAAAGGTTTGTTACTTAGGTGATACGATAATCTTGATGTTTTTGTCTTTGTTGTTGACTAATTCCTCGAATCCCTTTTCGATAATGTCATCAAGTTTAATCTTGCCTGTGATCATGGCATCTGCATTCAGTCTGCCATCACTAATCATTTTGATAACTGGGGCAAACTCTCCGTTATATCCCAGTGAACCTTTAATCTCTTTTTCAGTAAAAACCAAATCATTGAAATGCAACTCACTGGGACGTTCAAATATTCCAACCGGCACAGTAACACCACGTCTACGGGTAGTTTGTACAGCTAGCGGTCCAGTTTTATCGCCACCAACACACTCGATGGTAACATCGGCGCCTATACCATCAGTCAATTTGAATACTTCGGCTACTGCATCGCACTTGCTGGGGTCTATAACAGCAGTAGCACCAAGTTTTTCAGCATATTCCTTACGGGCCTTAGCCATTTCCAAAACAATCACTTGGGCTGCACCAGCAGCTTTTGCACATTGCAGAGCAGCCAGTCCTATAGTACCTGCTCCGATTACAACTACATTGTTACCGGCGACAATCGGAGCCCTGCGAACGGCATGTAAAGCAACTGCGATAGGCTCTACTAGCGCACCCTGTTCCCAGGTCATGGTATCAGGAATCTTGTACAAGGTATAAGCGGGTACATTTACATAACGTGCAAAAGCCCCATCGGTGGCTAGACCGGTGAAAGCTAGTTTTTCACAGCATTGATAATCCATTCTCTTACACCAGTAGCATTCCCAACATACCTGGCAGGCGTCAGGGGCAACCCGGTCGCCAACTTTAAAATTGGTAACTCCTTCACCGACCTCAACGATTTTTCCGGAAAATTCATGGCCTAGGATAATTGGTGCAGTACCACCAGTTAAAGGATGAGGTTGACCAACTGGAATGAATATCGGTCCGGCTAAGTATTCGTGCAGGTCTGACCCACAAATGCCACACCATTCAACTTCGATTTTTACCCAATCTTTTGCTGGAATGGGAGGTTCCGGCACCTCGACTACTCTTACATCTTTCTTTCCATACCACACTGCAGCTTTCATAAACAAATCCTCCTAATAATCTATAACCAGCATCCACCCCTCATGAGATGGATCCAATAGCATAACCTTCTTGCCCCCTTTCGCCGCCCTGGATTCTACTGATATGGGCAGTGCAAATTTTATTCAGGTACGGGGTATTACGATAGCCGGGCTACAACTCAGTATTAACGTAGACTGTGAGCGCTGCTACAGCAACCACGATGGTATCCCCTTCGCCCAGCTGTGGCAAATCCAGTCCACGTACCGACAATCCCCCTAAAACTGCCTCCATCTGAGTGGACCCAAAAGGAACCGCCTTTAGAACTTCCTCATGATCCAATTTTTCAGGATAAGGACAGGCTACCTTAACATGAATATGCATTTTATTGGGGTCTTTAATATTAACGATGTCAAACAAACCACACAGACAGCTATGAGATACGGCATCTTTTATTGCCTTCTGAGCAGCTTTGGTTACATTTCCTCCATGCATATCAATTCCAGTACCAATTTCAATGATGTAGCGTTGGAGTGTCACGATTTCACCTTCCTTTCTAGCATAGGTTTTGCTTAACACCTGATGTATATTCAAAATCAATTGAGGATCTTTGATAACTTATAAAAGCAATTATTATGCCAACCTTCTCAGCCGGAATGGTGTTCCGAAAATTAGGCCCGTTCCAATACTGGCGTTACTTTCTGTTATAGCGGAGTTATGGGCCTCGGTGGTAATTATTGGCTAATAGGAAATGGGGTGGAAAATTTATATGGGATGTAATCAGGGTTGTCTTTGATAATGAAAATAGGTTCATTGCCAGTTAAATATTCGCCTGCTCTCCATAGAAATACAAAAAACTGTTGCATTTGTTACCTGCATGTCACAAGCTATACGTAATTCATGTAACACCTATGTGACATTCAGATAACTTTTCCAAGCGCATACACGCATCCGTATCAACCCCAATCCCTCTGAAACAAATAGGCATCGAGCTGGATTTATAGCTTCGATATATGAGACTGAATCCAGTCCAGCCGCCCCAAGGCATGACTGGATTCACGTTTTTCTCCCACAGTTAAGAAGCCCGGATAATGAGTTCATCATGGCTTAGAGCATCTTTGTTTTTCCCCGCTACACAAGCACTACATCTATGCAACACTAGTTGTAACATCGGTAGGGTCTCAATTTATTAAGCAAAGGCCCAAAAACCGGCGTTTATGGCCATAATATACTCAAACATTGCTACAGTAATTCTGTTAAACTAAAGTTGAGATTTGATTCAGGGTACTTGACACTATTTTTTGCTTAGCACATGTTAAATTACTCAAAAGGTTATTACAATATTGGGGTGTTGCTTTCTCCAGGCATAAGTCTTTAGGTGAAATAGTGAGACTCTTGATTGGTTTCAGCATCAATTTTGTTAATGAATGGGATAAGGAGGGCGAACCTCGTGGATTTAAGGGATCTTGTTGACCTCAACTTTTTACAGGAATTTCAAAATAATTTCGCCTTATGTGTGGGGGTAGCCAGTGTAACCCAGGATGTTCAGGGTAATCAATTAACCCAATCCAGCTATTTTACCGAGTGTTGCATGAACATTATTCGGACCTCGGACGTAGGGCTCCGACAATGCCGGCTGTGTGATATGCGGGGTGGGGAAGAAGCAGCTCGGACCGGAAAGCCTGCGGTTTACCAGTGCCATGCCGGTTTAACTGATTTTGCAGCTCCTATTATGCTAGAGGGCCAACAAATCGGCGCCATATTTGGTGGACAGATTCTGACTGAACCTCCCAATGAGCAAAGGGTCCGTAAGATTGCCCGGGAACTTAACGTTGACCCGGACCAATTTATGGCTGCTATCAAAAAAGTCCCTATCGTATCTGAGGAAAATATTCATGCGGCCGCCAGCGTTCTTTTTTCAGTTGCTAATACTATCTCCAAAATGGCTTACCAGACATTAAAGTTACAGGAACGAAATCGGCTATTAGTTCTAGCTAATAGCTAGCCGTATGGATAATATTTTTAACACTATGTCAGAAGGGGTACTAATTATTGATGAGGAGGGAATTGTCAAAAAGGTTAATAAGATTACGGAACATATTTTTGGCAAACCAGCCTCGGAATTAGTGTTAAAATCTATTCAGGAACTGGTTGGGAGTAAGGCGCCCTGCTCGGAAAGAATTCTGCGGCGGCATAAAGCTTACAATGATATTGAGGTTCTGGTTGATACCGGTGTTGGACGTATCCATTGCCTCTCTTCAGGTTCACCCATCACAGATAATGAGGGAATCGCTTCCGGCGGAGTCATAATACTCCGTCCAATGGAAAAAGTTCAAAAGTTGATAAATCACTTTAGTGGAGCGCAGGCTACCTTTGGATTTGATGACATTATTGGCAAAAGCCCGGCATTCTTGAAGACTATTAAGGTGGCATCTATGGCTGCCGCCAGTGTGACCAATGTTCTCCTGGAGGGGGAGAGTGGTACCGGAAAAGAGGTCTTTGCCCAGGCTATTCACAGCAACAGTGCCCGATGTAAAGGACCTTTTGTGGCTGTTAATTGTGGAGCAATACCCCGCGGACTGATTGGAAGTGAATTGTTCGGATACACTGATGGAGCTTTTACTGGTGCCAAACGGGGTGGGAAACCGGGAAAATTTGAACTTGCCTCCGGGGGAACCCTTTTTCTAGACGAGATAGGTGACATGCCACTCGATCAACAGGTAGTTTTACTTAGAGTTTTACAGGAACGTAGAATAACCCGTATTGGTGATGACAAGGTAATCCCTGTCAATGTCCGCATCATTTGTGCTACTAACAAAGATCTGTCCGCCGAAGTAAAAAAAGGCAATTTTCGCAGCGATCTGTACTATCGTTTAAATGTAATATCTATTAGAATTCCCCCACTGCGACAACGGCGGGAGGATATTCCTTTACTTTTCAATTATATGCTTGATAATATTGGGCATGAATGGGATAGCAAGGTTAAGCATGTCGACCCTGAGGTAATGTACTTGCTTAAAAATTACCGTTGGCCCGGCAATGTAAGAGAATTACAGAACGTGATTGAAAGAATAATTAGTATTGCTGACGGAGACGCAATTAGATTGGAACATTTACCCGAGTCCATTCTTAATCATGCTAATAAGATAGATAAATACCCACAGTCTCATTTAGCAGAATTGGATGAGATTAGAGAAAATAAAAAACAGTTTTTCGAAGAGAATGAGTATCGGCAGATTACCTCTCTGCTGGCCCAATTCGGTGGAAATGTCAGCCAAGTTGCAAGGGAAATGGGGGTTGCCCGAAGTACCGTGTATAGGAAAATGCAACGTTTAAATATTTCCAATTAAAGCACCGGGCAAGCAGGGACGATTCTTGTCTTGCCTTTTAAATATCAAGAACCGTCCCCATTTTTCTGTAAAAGAGCAGTAATTATATGTGGTGAGGCGAGAGTAACCGGTTCGAACCCTTCATCCAGGCGAAACGGATTCAACTCTTCAGGTTCAATGGGCAGGCAATACACCCACAAAGGAGTATGTTTTCCAAAGATGCCGCATAGCTTAGCGGCGGTTCAATCGTTTGCTGCAACTGCCACTTTAACCCCATTAAAGGAATACCGACCGGGCATATATCCTGACAAATCCAGCATAAATCTTCCCCAATCAAGGCTTAGCAGAATTCTTTCGCAATATAAAGGCAAGTCAGGAACCGTTCCCACTGGCCTCTATTATTTTAACTACCATACTTTTCTTGCGACAATCTTCACAGAGCCTGGCTTCATAGCCTTTTATTCCTGTTCGAGCAGCAATGTACTCTAACTGTTCCCGGGTAGCAAAAGGTTCA
>ENA-UOOH01000861-UOOH01000861.1-fermentation-metagenome-genome-assembly--contig:-NODE-861-length-32272-cov-4.438837_pt1 | contig 32272 bp, 34 predicted proteins | sample MGYA00245778_ERZ724025 | MGnify/ENA primary metagenome ERZ724025 (study PRJEB28704, sample SAMN03018313) | fermentation metagenome | biome: anthropogenic terrestrial biome; feature: soil; material...
AGGCACATCGGCGCCCAGCCGAAGAGCCAGCGCGGGCAAATCACAACCAAACACATGAAACACGGACTCCAATCCCAGCAAAACGGCGGCGGCATCGGTACTGCCCCCTGCCAAACCGGCAGCAACGGGAATTCGTTTATTCACATGTATATTTATTTTTTTTTGTAATTTACCAGCCTCCAGATATAACAGCGCCGCCTTCACGCATAAATTTCGGCTGTCTGTGGGCAAATAGGGTACGTTGGATTGCAGGGAAACGCCCTCCCCGTCGGTGATGCGTATTCGCAGGGTGTCACGGAGAGAAATCTGCTGCATGATGGAGGAAATGGTGTGATAACCGTCATCCCGTTTCCCGGTAACAGCCAGTGACAAATTGATTTTGGCACGGGCGATCAAGTTCAAAGAGCGGTTCATATCCTCACGTCCTTATAAGAATGATACGGGATTCCGTTTTATTTTCACAGCTTGTACAGGGCATAGTTCCTGACAACAGTAGCAGCGTATACAGTGTTTGTAATGAATTTTTGCCCGCTTTTTTCCCTGTTTGGTACAAAGGAGGGAGATGGTTTTTTGGGGGCAATCACGGACGCATTCCCCGCATCCGATGCAGTTTTTCTTATGGATGGAGGGACTGGGCCGGAGGAGTTTTTGGAGTACCTTAGGCATGTTCCGAAACAGATGGAAAGAATGGGTATCCGGCAGCACAAAATCCGACAGAACCAAACCCTCAACAGAATCGCCCCAAACAACAACAGGCGTATCAAATGGAAACAAACCACTGTCGTGGGCGGCTTGAAACAAAGGGATTTCTTTTCTGTCGATGCCAAGAAGCATAGCACCCGCCGCGTCCACGGCAAAGGTGTTTGTCCCTCCCAACAGCGCACCCAATTGCTTGGGGGTGCCGCCGGTAGGACCGTTGCCTTCCATGACGGTAATAGCATCAAGCAGATTGAAGGTGGGCGTTATAGTGCGGTTGATATCGCAAACAAACCGGCAAAACGTGTGTATATCGGGGAATCTGGCATGCATTTCAGCTTTCATAAGACCGGGGATTACACCGAAAAGGTTTTTAGCGCAGCCAGTCATTACCGTCAGAGCATGGCTTTTCAATTTTGCCACATTGAAAAAGATTTTTGCACGGGCAATGGCGGACAGGGTATCCACGTTTTTGCTGACATACCCGTCAGGGCAGTGGAGCCGTTCCGAGGTCATGTCCAAACAGATTTTTACGCCGTAACGAAGGGCGACATCTTTCATGCCGGTGGTTTTATAAACACCTTCCAGAATAGCGGGGGTATTGAGGCCGCCGGGACATTCGGCGAAGGTAATATCCTCCGTGCGGGTTTTCAACAGCCGGACCAAAGCCTCCACCGGGGCGGGATGGGTTGTGGCGGCGGCATGGGGCGGTCGCTTGGAAACCAGATTGGGCTTGATGACCACCGGGGCACCGGCAGGAACCATTTTTTCCAATCCGCCAAAATCTTGAAAAATACGAATCAGTGCCTGTTCCAAATCGGGGAGGGAATAGGCAGGGCATGCGTATACAGAAACGTTCATATTTATTTTTTCCTGTCAAAATGGATCTTGTTTTCCTCCATATTCCAGATACGCACGATGTTGGAACGGTGGAAGAAGATAATCATAACCATGGTAAATAAGGAAAAGGTCAAGGCAAAAATATCCGCGGGGACGCTGAAACAGATTTTGTAATAGAAATTTAAAAGCAAAGGATAAAAGCTGGCACAAATAATGCTGGCGAGGGAAACCATCCGGGTCATAAGCAAAATCACGATAAAAATGAAAAGCAGGCAGAGAAACACCAAAGGATTGGTGCAAAGGATGGTAGCGGCGGCGACCAGAACGCCCTTTCCGCCTTTAAAACGGAAAAAAACAGGAAACACATGCCCGATCAGGCAGAAAAATCCGGCGGTATATCCCCCGGCGATGCCCATGACCATGGTACCCATAATCACCGATAGAATAGCCTTGATCAAATCGCCTCCTAAGGTCATCAACCCTGCTTTTTTACCAAACACACGGAACATGTTGGTCATGCCTGCGTTTTTACTGCCGGCGGTACGAATGTCTTTTTCGTATAACCTCTTGGAAATCACCACGGCGGTATTGATGCTGCCCATCAGATATGGTCCGAGGACGCAGAACAAGACGGCAAGCACTCCTGTCCAAAAAGTGAGAACCCGCTCATCGCCGAACATTAAATTATAGACCCCCAAGTGATACAGGAACGATTGGGGGGCTTTTCCGATAGAGGCCAGAATTTGAAGCAGTTTTTCCATATGTATCCCCTACGGGCTCAGAAGTCATTGCCCGTGTCGCCTTTCTCGCGAACGATCAGTTTGATGGGTGTGCCTTTAAAACCAAAAGCTTCCCGCAGACAATTTTCGATATACCGACGATAAGAGAAATGAAACAATTCCGCGTTGTTACAAAATATGACGAAGGTAGGGGGCTTAATACCAATTTGGGTCATATAGTATATTTTCAGTCGTTTTCCCTTGTCGGAGGGAGGCTGGACCCGGGTGGTGGCATCGTTGAGCAAATCGTTGAGCAACCCCGTGGTCACCCGCATAGAGTTCTGCGCAGCCACTTCATTAATCAGTTCGTAAATTTTATCCACCCTTTGGCCGGTTTTGGCGGAGAGAGTCATGATGGGGGCATAGGTCATATAGGACAAAGCGGAATAGACCTGCTTCATCACTTCATGGGTGGTGGTATTGTCCTTTTCGATCAAATCCCATTTGTTGACACAAAGGATGGAGGCTTTTCCCGCTTCGTGGGCAATGCCCGCAATGCGTTCGTCTTGCTGGGTCACCATTTCCTGGGCATCGATCATAATCAAACATACATCCGCCCGTTCTACGGCCATGTTGGCACGCAGGACCGAATAGCGTTCAATGGCATCTTCCACCTTGGAGGAGCGGCGAATACCGGCGGTATCAATCAGGGTATATTTTCCAAACGCATTGACCAGCGGCGTATCTACCGCATCCCGGGTGGTACCCGCTATGGGAGAAACGATGACGCGCTCTTCCCCCAGCATTTGATTAACCAGGCTGCTTTTCCCGGAATTGGGTTTTCCGATGACAGCCACCGCAAGACCGGGTGCTTCCTCTTGGTTTTCCGCCAGATGGGCAACAGCTTCCACCACTTTGTCCAGGATATCCCCCGAACCGGTGCCGTGGATAGAAGAAAGAGGGATGGGATCACCGAATCCCAGCTCATAAAATTCATAAAACTCGGGAGGCACATCCCCCACGCCGTCCACCTTATTCACTGCCAGAATGACAGGCTTTCTTGACCTTTTCAGCATGGTTGCCACTTCGCGGTCGGCGGCGGTGACACCAGTTTTGATATCGGTCATAAAGATGATGGCGGCGGCGGAATCGATGGCAAGCTGGGCTTGGGTTAAAATGTGCTTCAATATGACGGTATCGGCTTTGGGTTCAATGCCGCCGGTATCCACCAACAGCATATCGACGCCGTTCCAGTCAATGTCAAACATGATCCGATCCCGGGTGATACCGGGAGTGTTATCCACGATGGAAATGCGTTTTCCGATCAGTTTATTAAAAAAAGTACTTTTGCCAACGTTGGGACGACCCACAATGGCGATGGTTGGTTTTGGCATAGAAAAAAATCCTTTCAGGACTGAGCGAGAGCAGTCACAAATTCAACCCCGTCGTTTTCGATGGGAATGACAGGCACTCCCAATTGTTTGGATAAAGCTTCGGGTGTCATGTCATCCAAAAAGCGATCCCGTTCAAATCGGAGTGAAACCGCGGGAATATACAGTGCTTCCCCCAGCTCTTTCCCCTGCAAAGCGGCGAGATAATCGCTTCCGGTCAACAATCCGGCAACAGTCACAGTATCCCCGAAAAAGTGATTTTTTATGGGAAAAACCTGACAGTCCAAAGTATAGCATTTTTTATGCATTTTTGCAACCATGGCGGACAAAAACGATGCGGCGGCTTCACCGGTTGCAAGGGATATTTTTCTTGATTTTCCCGCCTTGCAGGTTTTCAGGGCGTCCTCCACTTCCTGTTCAAAGGAAGCCAGCAACCCGATTCCGTTGTCAAGCTGCGGATAGCCTTCATAAAAACCTTCTTTTGGGGGATGGGGGACTTCCCCGCGGGTATAAAACTCGTCTGCCGCCCAGACGCACCGCGTCCCTCTTTGAGACAAGGTTTTTTCTTGGTATTTCGCGACTTGCCGGATAACTCTGCGGCATTCTTCCGGGGTAAACGGCGTAAGGGGGTAGAGATTGTCCCGGTGTTTGGTCAGGCCGGCAGGCACCACGGCGATGCTGGCAGGGGGATGTTCGAGACGTAACAGATCTGTGAGGGTTCTGTCGAGTTCTGCCCCGTCGTTCAAGCCTTTGCACAAAACGATCTGGCAGTGAACTTCAATGCCCTGATTGGTTAGAAAAAGGAGGCGTTCCGACACATTGCCGCCGTGCCGATTTCCTAGCAGCTTGCACCGAAGTTCCGGACGGGTGCTGTGAACCGAAACGCGGAGGGGGCTGATGTGCATCGCAGCAATGCGCTCAACATCCTTGTCTTTGCAATTGGTCAGGGTCACATAGCTGCCGTGAAGGAAAGAAAGGCGGGTATCGTCATCTTTGAAATAAATGCTTTCCCGCATGCCGGGCGGGTTCTGGTCAACAAAGCAAAAGACACAGGCGTTGGAGCAGCGTTTTTTCTCGTCCATGAGAAAAGAAGCAAACGTCAATCCGATGTCTTCATATTCTTTTTTATGCAGGGTCACTTCCCTGGAGCAGTGATCCCGTAACAAAGACAAACAGACCGTTTTCTCGGTGAGATAAAACCGATAATCCAATACATCAAAAATCAAATGTCCGTTTATGGACACCAATTCATCCCCTGGGAGAATGCCTTTTTTGTAGGCGGGAGAATGCATCTCCACGCCGGTGATCGTAACCATAGAAACCTCCGGATATGAAAAGGACGCCTGTATGCAACATAAGGCGTCCGAACGCAACGAAAAATAGGCCGGAGACAAAATCCCCGGCCGCAGAATGCATGTCGGCCCTTATTCAGAAACTTTTACAACTTCTTTCCCATCATAGGAACCGCATTTGGAGCAGACTCTGTGGGAAAGGTTATATTCACCGCATTTGGAGCATTTCGCCATAGCGGGAGCTTCCAGTTTCCAAGTGCTGGATCTTCTCTTGTTCTTTCTTGCCGATGACGTTTTACGCTTGGGTACTGCCATTTTGACACCTCCTCGATATCACACACATCTGTGTTGAAAATCTACCTATGCATCACAATTCCGGTTGGCAGGAGCATGCCTCCCGGTTGAGATTGTGTCCGCACCGCGGACAAAGACCTTTGCAATCTTCACGGCATAAATGCCGGTAAGGCAAATGCAACATAAAATGAAGCCGCGCCAACTCTTCCAAATCAATTTTGCCCGCTACGGGAATGAGATACTCCTCTGTGTCACTGTTTTCCAACTGATCTGCCACAGGATAATCCAAGTCCAAAGTGAACGTTTGAACCGTTTCATCCAGACAACGGCAACACACAGCGGTGTATTTCACGGTGAGAGTGGCTTCAAAGGTGATATATCCTGCCATATTTGTCAATGTTCCAGCCATGACGGCAGGTTCCCGGAGCGCATACTCGTCTTCTTTCAGATGCATGACAAACTGCCGTTCAAAAGGCATGGTACGCATTTCCCCTGCCATCAAAGCAGAGACGTCCAATAGGGCGGGATTTTGCGATTTGCCGTATCTTGGGTTCATGCACAGTCCTTTCTATGAGCGGGGGGGAATCAAATCACCTTGCTTTTTAAAGAATCAGACTCTTCCAAAAAGCTGCGGATTTCATTATATATGATATAACCCCGCTTGTCAACAGGTATTTTTGTGTTGGTTTTTAAAATTTTTGTGTTGGTTTTTAAAATTTTTTCTAAAAAAACAACCCTAGTTTCAAAAAACACCCGGTCTTTTCCGGATCATTTCACATCGTTTGCACGTCGTAAAAAACCGGATTTTTTTCAGACATCACCCGGATCATTTGAATGCTGTTTTTGCCCCACTGCTTTTTTCTCGCCCACAGGGCCACGCCCATGACATACAAAACAAGGACACACCCAGCGAATAAAGCCGACAGGGGAACAGCCAAAACGGTAAGCAAAACAAAAGTCGCCACAAACAATAATACGGGATAAAAAAAGAAAGCACAAAGATAGCACAGCATCTTTTTGGTATCTGTATAAAGAAGAACGGTATCCCCCACAGCGGCATGCAAGGTGTTTTCAACCACGACCCGATGTTCTTTGGTGTGGCTGCAGCCCTTGCAATCGGCACATCCTCCGTGGATGCGTCCGCAGGCGGATTCCCGCATGACCCGGACGGTGGCATGTTCGCCCTCGGCGGCGACGACGTAACCCAGTTGTTCCATCAGCCGTTCAGGACGACTTGCATGTTCCCGTCTTTCACGGAGAGAAGGGCGGTGGAAACGGGAACCTTGCTTGCGATTAATTCTTCCGCCAGAGGATCTTCAATGGCGGTTTGAATATATCTTCTCAAATTCCGCGCGCCGAATTTTTCCGAAAAGGAATGATCCGCAAGAAAGGAGGGAACTTCTTTTTCCCAGCGGAGCAGAATGTCTTTTTCGGACAACGCGGTGGCCAATTCACCCAACTGGATCACGGCGATCCGTTCAAAGGCTTCGCGGGACAAGCGATTGAAGGTGATAATCTGGTCAACACGGTTGATAAATTCAGGGCGAAGGAATTCCGCCAAGGCTTTTTTAGTTTTTTCATGATCGAGTATAGAGCTGGAGGCGGTAAATCCGCTGGTGGAGGAAACCTGAGAACCGGCATTGGTGGTCATGACAATGACGGTGTTTTCAAAGTTGACTTCTCTGCCGCCGGCATCGGTGATTCTGCCGTCGTCCAAAATGCGGAGTAAAATATGCAACACATCGGGATGCGCTTTTTCAATTTCATCAAACAACACCACCGAATAGGGTTTTCTGCGGATTTTTTCGGTGAGTTGTCCCGCTTCGTCGTATCCTACATACCCGGGAGGGGCACCGATGATGCGGGAAACCGCGTGTTTTTCCATGAACTCGGACATATCCAAGCGGATGAGGGCTTCCGGCGAATTGAATAATTCGTTGGCAAGTCTTCGCACCAGTTCAGTTTTTCCCACTCCGGTAGGACCGGCGAAAAGAAAGGAAACGGGCTTTCTTTTAGAGGTAACCCCGGCTCTGGACCGTTTGATGGCACGGCATATGGCGGACAACGCTTCATCCTGCCCTACGATGTTTTTCTTTAAAGCTTCCTCCAGTTGGGAAATCCGTTCAAAATCACTTTCTTTCACGGCTCCCGCCGGAACCCCTGTCCAGATTTCAATGACTTCGGCCATGGCTTCACAGGTGAGAACAATCTGGTCCCGTTGACGGGATAAGCCTTCGAACTCACCCAAATGCTTGGATTCCTGGACCCGTATCTCTGCCATGCGGCGATAGGTATCTTCCGTGGGAGAGGTGATGGCTTCAAGGGATTCCCGCTCGATTTTCAAATTCTGCAATAACACCATTAGCCCATCCAGACGATTGATGACGGGATTGTTCAAAACCACCCGGGCGCAGGCTTCGTCTAACAGATCGATGGCTTTGTCGGGTAAAAAGCGGTCGGTGATATACCGTTCGGATAAAACGGTGGCGGTTTTCAGAACGCTGTCGGGAATGGTGATGCCGTGATGGGCCTCATAATAGCCTTTGATTCCCTTGAGCATTTCCACCGTATCCTCGATGGAGGGTTCTTTTACGATGATGGGCTGGAATCTCCGCTCCAACGCCGCATCTTTTTCAATATATTTTCTGTATTCAGACAAGGTGGTGGCACCGATCACCTGTATATCGCCCCGGGACAGGGCGGGCTTTAAAATATTGGCGGCATTCATACCGCCTTCCGCGTCGCCGGCGCCCACAATGGTATGAATTTCGTCAATCATCAAAATGATATTCCCCTGTTTTTTGATTTCCTCAATCAAACCCCGGATGCGGTTTTCAAACTGACCGCGGAATTGGGTGCCGGCTACCAAAGCCGTCATGTCCAGGACAAACACTTCTTTTGACAACAGTTTTTGAGGCAAGGACTGATCCGCGATTCGTTGGGCAAGCATTTCGGCGATGGCAGTTTTGCCCACGCCGGGTTCGCCGATCAAGCAGGGATTGTTTTTGCCGCGGCGGCATAAAATCTGAACAAGACGAGCCAATTCATGTTCCCGTCCGATGACTTGATCCAGCTTACCTTCTCTGGCACGGGCGGTGAGATCGATGCAAAAACCGGTTAAGAACTTCCGTTCTTTTTTCGCCTTGGTATCTTCTTTGGCGGGTTTCTTTTTATCTTTCTCTCCCGCTTCTTCCGTGGCGGGGGCAGGCTGGTGGGTTGTTTGCTGGATGGGCAGGATTTTGCGGATATCCAAAGCCGGGGCCTTGGTTCCTTCCTCATCGGTATCGACCCCATCCGGAACGACGCCGTTCATCAGTTCGGACAAATCCATTTCTCCGTTTTCGCCGATCATCTGCTCAAACTGTTCTTCCATGGCTGTCAGGTCATCCTCGGTGAGACCCATTTTTTTTGCAATGCCGCCCAAGGGATTCAATCCAAGGGTTTTGGCGCAGGGAATGCACAGCGCTTCAGTTTTCATGGTGTTGTTTTCAATTTTATTTACATACACAACCGCCGGACGCTTGCCGCAGAGGTCGCAAAGCTGCAATTTCATACTGTGTATCCTTTCAGAGGAGTTTTTCTTTCTTTGTATTCAGGGTTTTGATGTCGTCTTTTGCATGGAGCCCGTACATGGTGATGGAAAAGAGCATCAAAGCCAGCACCAGGAGGCAAAGGGCCGTTAACACGGCTTTGTTGGGTGTATCATCGACCATAGCCCAAATAAACACGCCATAGGTCACGGCGGTTGCCAATTTTCCATACCAGTTTGCCTGCACATAGATATTCTTTCGTTTCATCAGCAAAGAGGCGAAGGTCACCATGATGGAATCTTTCAACAATAAACTGATCGCCAGCCAAAAGGGTAAAATACGCGCAAAGGCAAGACAAGTCAAAACCGCCAGCTGCATCGCTTTGTCCGCAAGAGGATCCAGCAGTTTCCCTATGTCGGTGACCCAATTGTTTTTTCTTGCTAAGTAACCGTCCAGAATGTCGGTGAGGCCGGCCAGCAAAAAGATGCCGGCAGCCAAAATCAGACGATTCCAGGCGATGAAAGCCCAAACATAGAGGGGAATCAACAACAGCCGGAAGACGGTCAGATAGTTGGGTATATGGTTTTTATTAAACTTCAGCATAGCACTGTCTGATTTGTTGAACAAACCATTCCTTTCCTTTTTCCTTGGTTACAATATGGCATTGATGGGATTGTATTGGGCAAAAAATTTGTATAATAAGGTGTTATCCGCCGAAAATCCTTGGAATAAGATGCTTTCGGATTTAGAGAGGTAAGGTACCAAGTGTTCAATCAGCAGTCCGGCGACCCACAAAAAGACAAGACCTGCCAAAAGCCCCAGCAAAGCCCCCAGGATACAGTTTGCAGAGTGCAAAAGAGGAAGACGAAAAATAGGATCGGTGATTTTCGAAACGATCTTGGCGGCAAAATAAAAGGCAATGAATAAAAGAATAAATCCAATGACATAAGAAATGGCGTTGGCTGCCCCGGCCGTCAGATAATCCGCAAGCTCTTTGGCAATCAAAGAGGAGGTTTTACCTTGGGCTGCCAAGGTTTCATATTGGCTATGCAGTTCCTGCACATTCACACCGTAGCGACCCAGCAAAGAAGCAAAGCCCTCGGGCATTTGGGAAAACAAGGTTTCAAAATTGTTTTCCCACGCAGACAGCATATCCAAAAGCTGCGATTCCACCATGGAAGATAACCAGTTCGCTACAAACAGGTTATTAATAAAGGAAGCAACCGGTGACACAAAAACAACCGCACCAATCAAACTGATTAAGGAGCCGGCGAATTTTAACAGGGTTTTTACAAATCCCCGATTCCAGCCAACAAAGAAACAAATGCCAAGAACAGCAACGACCATCAAATCCAGAAAAACGCTCATATTTATGACTCCTTTCTATTCCATCAGAAGAAAACAAACGGTGTTGTCGCTGACAAATGCCAGGGTGTTATTTTCCAGGGGCAAAATTTTACGAAACGAACGGGATACGGAATAGGTATGGACTGTTTTGGATGCAGGCTCTAAGATGTACAAGGTTTCGTAGGCGAGCACATAGACTTTTTTTCCCACGGAAACAATATCGAAAATCTGGGAGCCCACATCGGTGCAAAACTGTTCTTTTTCTCCCGGCGCAAAGATTTTCAGTTCATAAGTGGTCCCCACCATGCTCTTTTTTTGTGCCAGAACCCCGTAGGTCGGTCCTATATGGTAGGCGGAAAGATCGGTGGAGGTAAACGTATTTTTTGCCAACACTTGATTGTCAGAGGATATATTGGCCAAATAGGTATCGGTTAAAACCCAAAAGTGAGCGTTGGCATCCTTTTTCACATAGGAAACCTGCATAGGCAAAGCGTTGTCCAAATGGACCGAGCTGACAATGTCTTCCGATTGGGTGGACAAAGAAATGATTTCTCCGGAAAAGTTCCCCTCCGAGGCTTTACAGGTGGCGACCAGCAGGCGGGCGGAATCATAGGGGCAAAGGGACACGTCAAAAACGAGCTTGTCGGGGGAAAGCCATTTATAGATTAACTGAAACGAGGCATTATATACATAGACGGCAGCGTGATATCCTTTTTCGGAGGTGGCAACGGCAAATGTCCCGTTATCGTGCAAAGAAACAGCAAAAATTTGGTAGGGCAGAGTGGTTGTAAATACGTTGGAAAACGCATTGTACACCCGAAGAGTGTGCCCCCCCACATCGTAGACCAAAAAATTGGCGTCTCCCACCAGCAATTCGGGGGATGAAAAGGCATATTGATCGGTGAGAATCAGTTCGCCTTGGGTATCATACAGGTCTACGCCGGACTTGGTGGCAATGATGATATCCCCCCGAAATGCGGCGCATTTCACAGAGGAATCAGTATTAAAGGCAATGGGTGCATGACTTGAGCCGTAGACAATTTCCGAGCCCGATAGATTTTTGATCAGATAGTGAAAGGTATCCGCCGTTTCCTTGGTGTTAAACAGGGCAAGACCAAAAAGAACCAAAGCCAAAAAAATCAACAGGGACACAAATTTGGCAGTACGAAACCACACCGCTGCACCGGATTGTGTTGCGGCAGCAGACAAAACATCCTGTTTTCCCGCCGATGCATCGGCTTTTTTCGCACGTGAACCAAACATGTAATTCTCCTTAAATATATGCGATCTTATATAAATACAGACCGTAGGCGGGCGCGGTGAAGCCGGCAAGAGAGCGGTCTTTCTTTGCAAGGATTTGCAAAATGGTGTTGGGCAGGCGATGATTCACCCGATCCAGGAGAGTGCCCGCCATGATACGGACCTGATTGTATAAAAAACCGTCGGCGGTGATTTCAAAACAAAGGAGCGTATCGGAAAGGGGAATAACGGTAGCTTCAAACACTTCCCGCACGGTGCTTTTGATGGCGGATCCGCTTGCCATAAAAGAGGCAAAATCATGTTTTCCCACAAAGCAGGAGGCTTCTTCCTTCATTGTACCCACATCCAAAGGATGTGAAACCCAAAACGCACGATTTTCTAAAAAAGGAGAGGGATAGGGAGCGTTTTGTATCAGATACCGATAGGTTTTGTTTTTGGCGGAATAGCGGGCATGAAAGGTATCTTCCACAACCTGGGCACGTTTGACCCGTACGGATCGTGGAAGATGGAAGTTCAGTGCCGCCGGCAAGCGTTGGATGTCAAAGGGCTTTTGCAAATCCGCATGGCAAATATACGAAAGAGCATGAACTCCGGCATCGGTGCGGCTGCATCCCGTCACCGCAACCGGTACCCCGAACAGGGACTCAAAGGCTTGGCACAGGGTTTGCTGGACGCTTTGCCCGTTTTTTTGGACCTGCCACCCACAAAAGGGAGTTCCGTCAAAAAGCAGCGACAACAAGACTCTCATAGGCGAATACCGGTGGGTATATAGTTGCAGGAAAAGAGCGCGGCGCCGAACGCCAAAAAGAGAAGAGCCGCTAATAAATCAGAGGCATGAAGCCGTAACTGCTTCATACGGGTTCTGCCCTTGCCTCCCATATAGCACCGGCATTCCATGGCAACGGCCAAGTCGTTGGAGCGACGGAAAGCGGTGACCAGCAAAGGGATGAGAACAGGAAGCAACGCCTTGGCACGCTTTATCAGAGAACCGGACTCAAAATCCGCCCCCCTTGCTTTTTGGGCGTTCATGATTTTCACGGTATCCTCAAGCAGGGTGGGAATGAAGCGGAGAGCCAGGGACATCATCATGGCAAAATCGTATACGGGTATATTGAGAAGATTCAAAGGAGACAACAGCCGTTCAATGGCATCGGTGAGGGCCCGCGGGGTGGTGGTATAGGTGAGAAGCAAGGAACTGCCCAGCACCAGACAAAGGATGCGCACGATCATGAAAATGGCAGTGTACACACCTTTGGGATACACGATAAAAATCCAAAAGGAAAATAAAGGATCTTGCGTGTCTTTGGTAAAAAAGAGATTGATCACGCCGGTAAAAAGCAAAATGAAGAAAATGGGTTTAACCCCTTTTATCAACAGCTTGAACGAGAGCCCGCTGCAAAGGATCAACACAAAAGTTGAAAGCAGCATCCATGCAAACGCATAGACGGATTTTGCAAAAAACAAAATCACAATATAGAAAATGGTAAGGAGCAATTTCATCCGGGGATCCATGGTATGCAGGGGGGATTTTCCGGGGAAATATTGCCCGAGTGTAATATCTTTCAGCAAGAAGACCGCCTCCTGTCCGTTAAACGTTTGAAGGCATCTTCCACGGTATAAACACTTGTGTCCACATCCAGCCCTTTTTTCTTCAATGCCAGCATGACACGGGTGACTTGGGGCAGGCGCAGACCCGCATCTTTGATTATATCTGCTTGTTGAAACACTTCTTTGAGACTGCCTTTGAGCAAGAGCGTGGAATCCTTGAGTACGATCAATTCATCGGAATACCGGGCCATATCTTCCATGCTGTGGGAAATCAAAATGACGGTTTTGCTTTTTGTTTGTTGATAGGTGCGGATATTGCCCAATATTTCATCTCTGCCCCTGGGATCCAAGCCCGCTGCCGGTTCGTCTAATACCAACACTTCGGGATCCATGGCGAGAACGCCGGCAATGGCGACCCTGCGCTGTTGCCCCCCGGACAATTCAAAAGGGGATTTATCCAGCAACTCTTCGGAAAGTCCGACAAATTCAGCCGCGCTGCGGATTAAAAAATCCAGTTCTTTTCCTTGTTTTCCCATATTGATAGGCCCATATGCAATGTCTTTATAGACCGTCTCCTCAAACAACTGGTGTTCCGGATATTGAAAAACCATGCCAACGCGGTACCGAATTTGACTGATTTTTTTCGGTTCTGCCCATATATCCTGATTGCCTAAGAAGATTTTACCGCTCGTAGGACGGAGCAGACCGTTGAGCATCTGGGCAAACGTGGATTTACCCGATCCCGTGTGACCGATCAGCCCGGTAATCTTTCCGCCGGTGATGGTCACGCTGACATCCCGAAGCGCCTCTTTTTCCAAGGGCGTGTTCGGGCTGTAAGCATATGAAACATGTTCCAGTGTGATGGAGATCATTTTTCTGTCCTTCTATTTTAATATTGACTCCAATAATACAGCCGCTTCCTCTTCGGTGAGGGCGGTTTTTCCTTGCAGTTCAGGATACAGACCGCTTTCTTCCAGACGGGCGATCAAATCCGTTGCCTGGGGCAGGGACAATCCTATGGAATACAACTCATTTTGGTGACGGAATACCTCTTCGGACTTCCCGTCCAAACGAATGGTTCCGTCGTGAATCACAACCACCCGATCGGCAAGAGCCGCTTCTTCCATGTAATGGGTGATGAGGACGATGGTTTTCTGTTCAACCCGGTTTAAGTGCCGGATGGTTTCCATGATTTCTTCACGGCCCCGGGGATCGAGCATGGCGGTGGATTCATCAAAAATGATGCATTCCGGACCCATGGCAAGGATGCCGGCGATGGCGACCCGCTGTTTTTGCCCCCCCGATAACTGGTGGGGCGCATGGTGAGCATATTCACGCATGCCCACAACGTCCAACGCCTTGTCCACCCGCAAACGGATTTCATTGGTGGGAACCCCTAAATTTTCGGGGGCGAAGGCGACATCTTCCTCTACCACGGTGGCAACCAGTTGGTTGTCCGGGTTTTGGAACACCATGCCCACCCGCTTACGGATGTTGATCAACTGGTCTTCATGGGTGGTATCCATGCCGTCAACGAGGATTTTACCCTCCAGCGGCAACAGAATACCGTTAAACAATTTGGCAAGGGTGGATTTTCCAGACCCGTTTTGCCCTAAAATGGCCACAAAACTGCCCCGCTCAATGGACAAAGACACATTTTCCACCGCATTGCGGGCTTCTACATCTTCGTTTTCATAAGCGAAAACCACATTTTGGGCTTCCAGGATTACGTTCATCAATCACACTCCCATCGTGCGGCAGCGCCGCAACCCAGCACCATGCCGGTTTGTTTGGAATACAATCCCACTTCATCGGCGGTGATTTTGCCCCTCAGCTTACGGGTATGATTTCCCAGCAAATATCCCATGGTAGAAGGAGAAAGACCGGTGGTGTAGGAATTCAACAGGAAAAAAAGCGGGTTGTTTGACAACAGCATCACACATTTTCCGACCAGTTCATCCACGCAGTTTTCCAGTTTCCACAGTTCTCCTCCGGGTCCCCGTCCATAGGAAGGGGGATCCATGATAATGGCGTCGTATTTGCTGCCCCGGCGGAGTTCCCGCTCTACAAATTTCATACAGTCGTCCACAATGTATCGCACCGGAGCCTTTTCCAACCCCGACAGCAGGCAGTTTTCTTTGGCGGCAGCCACCATGCCTTTGGCAGCGTCCACATGGCAGACGGCAGCGCCTTCTTTGGCGGCGGCAACCGTAGCCCCGCCGGTATAGGCGAACAGGTTCAAAACAGAAACAAACCGTCCGGCCTTTTGGATTTTTTCCCGCAACCAGTCCCAATTGACCGCTTGTTCGGGAAACACCCCCGTATGTTTGAAGCCCATGGGCTTGATTTTCAGGGTCATATCCCCGTAATGAATCAGCCAACTTTCGGGCAGGGTGTGGTCATTCCATTGACCGCCCCCCGAAGAAGAGCGATTATAAACGGCATCGGCTTTGTTCCAGAGGGGATGGCGTTTGGCGTTGTTCCAAATCACCTGGGGGTCGGGGCGAACCAGGACATACTCGCCCCATTTTTCCAGCCGCTGTCCGTCAGAGGTGTCCAGCAGTGAATAGTCCTTCCAGTTTTCAGCAATCCACATAAATCATGCTTCTCCCCATGTCATCTGGCCATTTTCTCTGTCATAGGGCAGATGAAGATGGTCGCAGGCTAATTTGGTGACACAGCGTCCGCGGGGGGTACGCTGTAAAAATCCGATTTGCATCAGGTAGGGCTCATACACATCTTCGATGGTGATCGTTTCTTCTCCCACAGTGGCGGACAATGTATCCAATCCCACGGGGCCGCCGCCGAAATAGGTGATGATGGCGGAGAGCATCCGTCTGTCCACGCTGTCCAATCCCAGAGAATCGATTTCCAGTTTGTCCAAAGCCCAGTCGGCAATTTTTTTATCAATGCGGCCGCGGCCTTTCACCTGGGCAAAATCCCGCACCCGTTTTAATAACCGGTTGGCGATACGGGGCGTTCCCCTGGAACGGGAAGCCAATTCCAGGGCCCCTTCCTCGGAGATGGGGATACCCAAAATGCCTGCGGAACGTTTGATGATGGCGGCCAATTCCTGGTGGGTATACAATTCAAGCCGCAGCACCACGCCGAAACGGTCCCGTAACGGTGCGGTCAATTGCCCTGCCCGGGTGGTGGCGCCGATGAGGGTATACTTTTCCAAAGGGATCCGGATACTTCGGGCGGAAGGGCCACTGCCCATGATGATGTCCAGGGCATAGTCTTCCATGGCGGGATACAATATTTCTTCCACGGCACGGTTTAACCGATGGATTTCGTCGATAAACAGCACATCTCCGTGCTGTAAATTGGAGAGCAAAGCGGCCAAATCTCCCTGTTTATCAATGGCAGGACCCGATGTGATGCGGATATTCACGCCCATTTCGGCGGCGATGATGGAAGCAAGGGTGGTTTTTCCCAGACCGGGAGGGCCGTATAAAAGCACATGGTCAATGGCTTCTCCCCGCATTTTGGCAGCTTCGATGAAAACCCGCAGATTTTCCTTGGCCTTTTCCTGCCCCACATATTCATCCAGCGTGGTGGGGCGAAGGGAAACTTCACTTTCGCTGTCAAGGGCATCGTATGCATTGGTTTCGGTGGAAACCAGACGGTTTTCAAAATCGCTGTCACGATCCTCAAAAAAAGGGCGTGTGCGTTCCTTCATGGTTTACCTCCTGCTCATGTGTTTCAACGCCTGTTTGATCAATTCCTCCACCGACAAGTTTTCGGTGTCCAGCCCTGCCACCACGGACATGGCGTCTGCTTTGGCATACCCCAAAACCACCAAAGCGGAAACGGCTTCGGCGGCTTTGCCTTCTCCTGCCGGAGCGGGCACGGAAAAATATTCTTTGGCGCCGGTGGTGGTAACGGCGTCTTTGGTTATTTTATCTTTTAATTCCAGGATGATTTTATGGGCTGTTTTCACGCCAACACCGGGGGAAGTGGCAATGGTTTTGGCATCGTTTCCGATGATGCACATGGCGAGTTTTTCCGGAGAGAGGGTGGAGAGAATAGAGAGAGCTGCTTTGGGGCCCACCCCCGACACACCGATCAGCAGCTTAAAAGAAGACTGTTCTTCCAAGGAATAAAATCCATATAAACACAAAGCGTCTTCCCGCACATGCAAATAGGTGTACAATTTGACGGCATCACCCCGTTCGGCAGCCGTTTTGCCCACGGTGCGGTCGCTCACCAAGAGCCGGAATCCCACGCCGGAACAATTGATTACGGCGATACCGTTACCGACGAATTCCTTTTTTCCTTCAATGAAGTAAAACATAGTTTATTTACCGCCTGTCTTTTTACTGTCCTCTAAGGTAGAATACGCGTTCAACTTAGAGAACCCCGCATATCCGTGGCAAATGGCGATGGCCAAAGCGTCGGAAGCGTCATCCGGTTTCACGATCCGGGGCAACCCCAATACAACGCGGGTCATTTCCATCACCTGATGTTTTTCTGCCCTGCCGTATCCCACAACCGCCTGTTTGACCTGCAAAGGGGTGTATTCATACACCGGCACATGGGCAAGGGAGGCTGCCAGAAGGATCACGCCCCTTGCCTGACACACATTGACAGCGGTGGTACGGTTGGAATGGAAGAACAATTCTTCAATGGCAAAAGCGTCGGGAGCATGTCCCTCTAAAAGGGAAGAAACCCCATCGAAAATCCGCAGCAGCCTCTCTTCCATGGGCAAGCCCGGGGGGGTGGTCAGAACGCCGCTTTGGATATGGCGGAATTTGTTGTTGTCAAATGATAGGACACCGTAGCCTACAATGGCATATCCGGGGTCGATACCCAGTATTTTCATACGATGCCTTTTTCTTTCAGCCCGGTCCAAATGGCTTCGGATACCGTTTCAATGTCGTTGTCCCCGTTGACGATGACATAAGGGCCCCGGGGATAGTGTTTTTCCATCAGTTCCATGTATCGTTCGCGGACGATTTTCAGCATAGCCTCGGTTTCGTACTTTTCTTTCACATCTCGCTTGCCGATGCGGTTCATGGCCAACCGGGGATCGATATCGATGAAAATGGTGCAATCGGGGGGGAGAACTTCCATCACCCGGGAATTCAATTGTTTCACCCAACGCAAAGGGACTTCGGAACCGTTATACGCCAAAGAAGAGAGGGCATACCGGTCTGTAAGCACCGTCACGCCGTTTTCCACTTTCGACAAAATGCCGTTATAGGCATTGAACACATGATCGGTACGATCCGCGGCAAACAAGGCGGCAATGGTGTTGGGATCGGCGGCCAAGCGACCGGTCATGCAGTGATGCACGGTAGCGCCCACAGGCCCGTCTGTAGGCTCCCGGGTTTCGTAGCAAACATGCCCTTGAGCCCGGAGCTTTTTTGAGAGGAGACGGACATGGGTGCTTTTGCCGCTGCCGTCCAGGCCTTCAAAGACCAAAAACAATCCTTTTTTCTTTTTTGATTTATCCATTTTGATTCTTTCTCGGCAAGGGAACAACCTGCCGCATTCTTTTGTAATGCACAGCATAATACAGCATATTATACCATACGTAACCATTGATTGCAAGATTTTTATCTTCCTAAAACGGGGTAAATCTTTTATGAGTAGGAAGAACATAGAAAAAGTATGCACCACCTTGATTTATGAGAGGGTTTGCTGTATACTACTATCATTAACCCGGCGGGAGGAAATCCATGAAAAAAGCAGGCACGTTGTGTTGTATAAAAAGCCATGGCATCAAGATGCGATTGGCGGCGTTTTTTTGTGCGATTGTCTTTGTTATGCCGGTTTTTTCTTTTTCTTCCCAAGCGAAGGAAGGCGAATTCGACCTGCCCGTTGCCATATCCGCCCCCGCAGCGGTGGTGATGGACGTGACCACGGGAGATGTGCTTTATATAAAAGATGGCGATACGCCCTATCAACCTGCGGGTTTGGTGAAAGTGCTTGCCGTGTTGGTGACGTTGGAACATTGTCCCGACTTACAGGCAACGATTACCTTTTCCAGCCATGCGGTCTGGGGATTTGACCGCACCAAATCCATTCATTTGTATTTTGACGTAGGTGAGCAGATCACCTTGCAAGACGTGGTACATGCCGTGATGCTCAAATCGGCAAACGAAGCTGCTATGGCGATGGCGGAGTTTACGGTGGATACGGCAGAGCCGGGCAATTCGTATCAAAACGAAGAGAAGACAGAGCGATTCGTGGCAATGATGAATGCAAAAGCCCAATCCATCGGGGCGAACCATTCCAAGTTCACCAATCCCCACGGACTGCAGGATGATGCCCAGTATACCACGGCGCATGACATGGCACTGATCATGGCGTATGCCCTGAAAAACCAGACCTTTGCCGCCATCACCAAAACCCGTTCTTATTCCATTCCCCCCACCAACAAACGGGGACAAACCTGCCATTTTAACAACGGGCATAACTGGATCCAGAAAGGCACAGGTACCAAGGAGTATAAGGCGATAGGAGGACATCAGGGCAGGGAAACCGCGCAATCGGGATTCAACCTGATCACCTATGCCCAAAACAGTGACGGTGCCAATGTGGTTTCGGTGGTGATGAAAGCCTCTTCTGAACCCAAGGTGTATGAAGATACCAAAGCGCTGATGGCGTATTATTTGACCGTGTGTACCCGGTTGTATATGGATGTGTCCGTCGTCTTTGCCGGAAAACACCAGATCACCGTATTCGACGGCAAAGAATCGGTGGTACGGACGGCTTCAGTGGAGTATGAACCCATTGCTCACATCATGCCAAAAGAAGCGACCTTAAAAAAACTGACCTACACCGTCACACAGGAAGACAATTTGGTGTTACCTTTGGAGGAAGGGACAAAAATCGGCATCATCACCTGGTATTATAAAGGGAAGCGGGTTGCCGACACCCACCTGTATACGGCGGCTCACATGACGGTGGCGGAAGCAGAAAACACCGCGCCCCCGCTGGACGAGACGGCGAAGAAAGTGGAACAGAGAAACGTATTCTCGGTGCTCTGGGGCATTTTGAAATGGGTCCTATTGATTGTTTTCATTCTTGCCGCCCTTGCCGCGGTGAGTGTTTTAATATATATCATAGCCATGCGGCGTAAAGCCCGCAAAAAGCGGGATGCCGCATTTTGGGAAAGGAGAAACGTGAACAAATGAAACGAAAGAAAATCAATCGCGGCGTTATGTTACTTCTTGTTTTGCTGGTGGGCATCGTAGGCTATTTGGTTGTGCGGGGCGTTGTGAAAGCGAGTGTCAAGAATGAACTGGAGGAGCTATATGTATCCTATTTGACAGCAGAGCAGCCTTTTCATCTGCATGCCGCAGACAAAGAAGAAGAAGCGTGGACCAAAGAATGCGAGCAAACCCTCACACCCTATTTTTCGAAAGAATCCACCGAAACCAAGGCGTTTTTGAAGACTTTGAAAGGAAACCGCGCAATACAAAGAGAGATGGGCGAAAGCTTACAACTGAAAGCCTATTCCAAAAAATTTCTTTCATGCGAGAGCATGGAACTGGAGGAGGACTACGCACGATTATCCTTTTGGATGGAAGTTTCCTGGACAGAAAGGGAAGCCCGGTATACCAGCCAACGTTATGTGAGTGCGCTGTTCTGTAAAGAGGATGGCAAGTGGAAAATATCCCGTCCCGACGGGTACACCTGGAATACCAATGGATACGAAGACGGGAATGACTATAGGTATATGCAAAACAATCCGGCAAAAGGAGGGTATGACGTATGAGAGAATCGATGCTGGTCATTTCCCATCTGAACAAACATTTCGGAAAACGCCATGTCATCAAGGATTTGTCTTTGGAAGCCAAAGGCGGGGAAATTTTTGGATTCCTGGGGCCCAACGGCGCTGGGAAAACCACCACAATCAAAATGGTCATGGGCTTTTTGTTTCCCGACAGCGGCGATATCTATATCAACGGGATCAACACCAAAAACGACTATGAAGGGGCCATGGCATCCATCGGCGGGATTGTGGAAAATCCTGAAATGTATAAAAATTTAAGCGGAAGAACCAATTTGGAAATGTATGCCCGCCTTCACGGGACATTGGATGATAAACACATCGATGAATTGGTGGAAATGGTGGGGATGAAAGCCCGGATCCAGGACAAAGTCCGCACCTATTCGTTGGGTATGAAGCAGCGAGTTGGGGTGGCGCAGGCATTGGTACATAATCCGAGGGTGCTGATTTTGGATGAACCCACCAACGGGCTGGATCCTTCCGGCATCAAAGAGTTGCGGGACATCCTGTCCTATCTTGCCCATGAAAAAGGGGTTTCCGTCATGGTTTCATCCCATCAGTTGGCGGAAATGGCGCTGATGTGTGACCGGGTAGGAATCATATCAAACGGCGTGCTTTTGAGCGTGGAACCCATTCAGGAATTGCTGGAGAGAACCCAAAGTGAAAACATCGTGGATATTAAAACCGATGGAAATAAAGCCAAAGAAATTTTGGGGGAAACCTGGGCGGAAAAAGTGCGTTCTGCCAACGAAAAAGAAATTCGCATCGCAGCGGGAAAAGGGGATATTCCCGTTTTAATTCAGGCGTTGGGTGCGGGCGGCGCCGAGATTTACGGCATCAGCGAAGAGAAGTTGACCCTGGAAGAGGCGTATCTCCGTCTGACCGAAGGAGGTGGAGGCATTGCGTAGATTTCTTGCTTTGCTGCAAAACGAACTGATCAAAACATCCAAGCGTAAAATCATTATCATCATGTCCATTTTACTGGCTGTGACGATTTTGCTCACGGGTTGGTTGGCAAAACTGGCACAAAGTGATTCGGGTTATTATTGGTACCTGACTGAAGAAGATATAGAGCAAAGAATTAACAATGCAAAAAGCAACTGCGAGCATATGGAAAAACAACTCAAGGAAGAAGCCAAACAAAAACAAGATTCCATCGAGCCATCGGAAAAACACAAGGGGGATGACACACAAAAAGAGGTGTTGAAAACCATAGCGGCGCCCGTTTCCAAAATGCCGGCAGAGGATTCGGCTGACAAAGTAATGCCGGATATGGAAAAAAGCACTTTTAATGTATTGATGGAGTGGCAGTATAACCTGAATGAACTGTATATGTACCAAACCATGAAAGAAAAAGGATTGCTTTCCATGGAGGGTTATCTGTATGAGGCCATCAATCAACAAGCTTACCTGCAATCCATAAAAACGGTTGCCAAAAGCGAGTATGTATTAGAGGAGTATACCCAATATTGCGAATATGAACTGAAAAATGCAGAGCAAGAACTGACGCTGTTGGATACAGCCGTCCAATCCGAAAAGTATGCCGATTACGTTGCCTGGAAAATTTTTGATGTCAAAACCATGGCAGGTATATCGGAAGAAGACATCAAAAGAGGGGTGGAAGAGCTTGAATTGCGGTTGAAAATTGACCCGGAAGGAAACTATTACCGCGATTATTCCCTGACGGAGATGTTGAATACCATTACAACCAAAAAAAATGCCCTGGAGGAAGGGGTGGTCAAAGATTCCGCATCCATTCGCTATGGGCAGAAGTTGACAAAAGGCGAGCGAGAGAAACTGTCCAATGAAATAGCCGTTTTAAATCATGCCATTGAAAACGGAACATTTGACCCCACCATCGGAGAAATTGCATCCGATTTCATGATGAGTTTGGGATGCATGCTCATTGCCCTGACGGTCATCATTCTTGCCAGCAGCAGCGTGTCCCAGGAAATGGCAACCGGATCCATCAAATCTCTCATCATCGCACCCTGCAAGCGGTGGAAAATCTTTATAGCCAAGTTGTCCTCCCTGGTAATGCTGGGACTGGGCGGCATTGTTATTGTATGGTTGTCCGCATTGTTGGGGCGGCTGATATTCTTCGGGTTGTCCGATGCGGTTCCCTATGTGTATGCCGTCAGCGGGAAAGCGCACACCATTCCCTATGTATTATATACGCTGTTTTACTTGCTTGTGGAGTATGTCACGATCATGGGGTATGTGGTATTTGCATTCATGCTGTCTACCGTTACCCGCAGCACGGCGGTATCCACCGGTATTTCTATCGGTGTATATGGAGGCGGACGTCTTGTAACGGCGATCATGAATAACATGGTCAAATGGGAAATGCTGAAATTCATTCCTTTCAACCATTTAAATTTGTCCGACAAACTCTTTTCCTATCGCAACTTGATACTGACAAACAATGACATGAACATATTAAACATGGTTTTCAACAACGGACCTGTCACCGGCACACTGTTTTCCGTTCTTTATTTGGCAACGTTGTTGTTCACGATGGGATGGATCGCCTTCGATTCCTTTACCCGCAGAGACATCTGATTTTCAATGAAAAACGCCGGCTCACACGAGCCGGCATTTGTTTTTTACGGGGATGATATCAACTTTTGTGCTTTTTCATAGCACTCTTTGCAGTAAGCAATGATGTATTCAAATTGAGCTTTGGGATATTTTCCCCAACAGGGAACTTCCAGATGGAAGCAGCCGTCATACCCATTTTCCAAGAGGAGCGTAAAGAGGGAAACAAAATTGTTGACCCCTTCCCCGGGCAGAGCATCGGCGAGATAGGTTTTGTTGGGGGTGGGATAACAGCACTTGGTATAGAACGTGGCGGCTCTTTCGGGGGTGCGGCCGAAAATGTAGGGCAGGGGTGCTTCGCTTAGGTTTTCTATGACCCGATAGTCTTTGACATGGACATGAACAACATCTTTGCCAAAGGCGCGGATGACCCGGTCGGGGGATTCGTTGACAAAATAGGTATTACCCAGATCCGCTACAAATTTAGGGGCCCTGTCCAGAGCCTGTACAAATTTTTTAAGATTTTGCACACCGTTGAAACCGGCACCTTGGGGTTCATACACGACTTGAACACCTTTTGTGGCAGCGTAATCATACACTTCCCGGCAGGCAGGAATGATTTGGGGCAGCTTTTCCTCAAAATTCACAGAGCCCGGCGCAAAGGAACATACAAGGGTATGGTGGAGATATTTGCAGTCGGTTACCTGGCATACATCGGCATATTTTTTCAGGATTGCAACAGAAGCTTCGGTGTTTTGGCTTATATCCACACACCAGGAAAAACAACGTAACGCCACTCCTTTCTCATCGGCATAGGCCTTGATGCGGCGAGCACTGTCCAGCATGGCTTCCCGTGGCATGGAATCGGGAAAATAAGAAGCGGTCAACTCCACCGAATAAAACCCCAACGCGGCGGCAGAATCAATGGCACCTTCCACGCCTTTTACAAACGGGGGCAAAGCAAAATGGCCAAGTTTCATAGTAAGTTACCTCGTTTATGTATATTTTCTTGTATCCAGTATGGTTTGTATCGCCGGGGATGTTCCGCAGCATTCTATCACAGCGGACAGCAAGGCATCTTGCAATTCCCGCAGAATCCGCGGGTTTTTCCCGCCCACGGGTTTTCCGTCCAGGGTTTGGACGGGGACGCAAAGGGAGCCTGCGGAGGAATACATCAACTCGTCTGCCTCAAAGGCTTCCTGCAGGGTAAAAGGACGTTCCTCGTAGGGAATGCCCTGTTTTCGGCAGGTAAGCAGTATATTTTGTCTGGAAATGCCGTTGAGGATGAAATGGTTGGCAGGATGGGTAATCAGCGTGCCGTTTATTAGAATGTAGGCATTGGAATGAGCGCATTCCGTCACCACGTTGCCCCGATGGAACAGGCATTCCTCACAGCCGGCTTCCGCTGCCGCTTGGGCACCCATCACCGCAGGAAGGAGATTGATGGTCTTGATATTGCAATGGAGATAACGGGTATCTTCCATCGTGATCATACGGGCGGGTTGATAGAGATTGACCAAGGATTTGGGCGTCAGCATGACCCACAGATTGGCACAGCCCCCGGGGAAAAGATGATTGCGCAGACCACTGCCCCGCGTCCATTGAAAATAGACAAATTGTTCGCCGTCATCCACCATGCAAACCAATGCTCGCAACAAGGATTTTAGCTCTTCGGGGGTATGGGTGGGCTTGATTTTCAACAAAGATGCGCTGTGAAAGAAACGATCCACATGGGCATCCAGATCCCAAATGATGTGATGAATGCTATAGGTGGCATCGTATACGCCGTCCCCGAAATAACACCCGCGATCGGTCATGGGGACAGACATTTCTTCGATTAAACCGATTTTCCCGTTGTAATACCCCAGATTTTTCATTCCGTACCTCCCTGAAAAATCCATGAATAACGTGATGACATGGCAGTGAAGGTATCGTTTCAGATGAATATTTTTTTAGTAATTTCTTCCTGCCATTTGCGGCTGCGGTTGAGGAAGAGAAAAAACAAAGCGGTCATAACACAGGCAGCAAAGGGAATCCAACTCCAAAACGGCGCCCAGGGTGTACCGATATAGGCATGGAGCAGCATTTCCAAGCCCAGCAGATAGATACCGATCAACATCAGAGAATAGGCAACCAGTCTCAATATTGGACGAAAATAGGAAAAACGAGATAAAAAAACCATGAGAGAAGCAAACCCGCCGGCGGCGATGGTGATAGGAAGAGCCAGGATGAGATACCACCGCCAATTTCCCGGTGTGATGAACACGACAATCATCAACAAAAAGAGGCTGATCGCTGCCGTGTCAAGGGTAAGGCAAAAGAGGGGATGGGGTTTATGCATCAAAATGGGCAGCAAAGCCGCAACAAAAAATAAAGCCAGGCTTCCGATGACAAAAACACTCCAGGGTGAATCCTTCACAAGAAGCAAATTCAAAAGCAGACAGATCCCCGTGGTGACAATCAACAACAAGGAGATGATGGAAGCCACAAAACGGCGATTGACAACGCTGGTTCGTTCCATTTGTTCGGGATAGCGGGATTTGGCATCCGAGAGCGGTTCCCGGGGGTTATAGGCTTCCAGACCGCAGAGAGGGCAAACCTTTTCGGGCGGCGTCATCTTGACACCACAATTGACGCAATAGGCCATAGAATCAACCTTTCTTTCTTAACTGATTGCTTTCCAGGGTGACAGGAAGACCCATTTCCACCAGAGAACAAAAGAAGTTTCTTTCGATTTCACTTTCTTTTAGGGTGCGGGTAAAATGAATGCGCAGTTCATTTTGATGGGTCAAACAGGAAGCAACCAAGCGATTTAACTGCAAAGGGCCCAAAATAAAATCGATATGCTTCACCGCTTCCGCCATGGGGGAAGGCAGATTGGCAAGGCCCAGATTGGAAAAACAGGAACTGGTTTGCTTATCCCCCAAAACACGGAATGATAGCTTCATGATAGGGATTTTCAGTATCAAAGGACAAAGGCGAAGCAAGATGTTTTTTTCGACTTTCACATTGGATGAAAATTTAGCTCTGAGTTTTTTGTCGTCCACCTCCAGCATCATGAATCCCTTCACGGCTTTACAGATTTCCCGCAAGGAATACTCACCGTATTTGGGATTGATACCAGGATTTACATAGGTGGCAAAATTACGCTTGGTTTTGGTGGGAAACAATTTCCGCAAGTTGACCGGAACACAGATTTTCACCGGTTTGAACTGTTTTCTTTTTTTCAGCCGCGCCTGCTGTTTGTGTATAGAGTGAATGAGCAGAGCGGTAATAAACTCCGTAACGGAAACCCCATAGCTTTTGGCGATGAGAGACACTTTGTCTGCCGGCAGGGTACCGGTGGTAATGTGGACAAAATCATTTTCTTCCTCCGTAGCTTGAACGCGATAAGCATAGCCTTCCATGGAAGAGCGGGTGGCATCGGTGTTCAGACGAAGAAAGCTGTCTTCATATTCGTCGGGATGGGGTTCGTCATCACAATCTAAAACGTCATCATCCCGGGGGATCACAAGGCCTTCCCGCAGAGTCAGATATTCGGCGACCAGGGTTTTGAAAAAGCTCAATCCCCCGCCGCCGTCGGTAAGAGAATGAAAAATTTCCACCGCAATGTGCATATCATAATAGCGCACACGAAAGAGGAAATGATTGTTTTCGGAAAATTTCATGCGAACACAAGGATTGGCAACATCCGACTGCATGTCGGGTGCACCGTCCATATGCTCAAAATAATGCCAGAAAACACCCTTGCGAATACGAAGGGCGAGCCAGGGGAATCGTTTGATGGTGCGGTCAAGGGCGATTTTAAGGCAATCGGGATCCACTTCCCGGTAAAAATCAGCCGTAAAGCGAAACAAAGCCGTCCATCCGCGGTTTTTTGCCGCGGGATAAATTTTGGCTGCATTGTCCAGTTTTAACCAGGAAAACTTTTTATCATCCATGAGCGTCCCTCCTGCCGGACAGTATATCATGCGCGGTATATTATTGCAAGCACAATCGCAGTTATTCCTTGACAAGGTATAACAACGGGGTATAATAAGCACAGAATACAGGAAGGAGAGAACACTATGCGAACAGACAACAGAGCCCGCGATCAATTGCGGGATGTGCAGATACAATGTCATTTTACCAAAACAAACGGCGGATCCGTTCTGATCAACTGGGGAAGCACCCGGGTGTTGTGTACGGCGCTTTTGGAGCAAGCCACCATGCCGTTTTTGACGGGCACGGGAAAAGGATGGCTGACGGCGGAATACGCCATGCTGCCTTCTTCCACGGGTAGCCGTAAGAAAAGAGAAACCATCCATTCCGACGGACGTTCTACTGAAATCAAACGTCTGATCGGCAGAAGTCTGCGGCATGCGGTGGACGATGAAAAGCTGGGGGAACGGACCATTTGGATTGACTGCGACGTGCTCCAGGCAGACGGGGGAACCCGCACCGCCTCCATCACCGGCGCATATGTGGCGTTGGCGCTGGGTGTAAAAAAATGGCTGGCGGAAGGCTTGCTTGCACAAAATCCTCTGGTGCATCAGGTGGCGGCGGTTTCGGTGGGCATTGTGGATGACGAACCGATGCTGGATTTGTGTTACAGGGAAGACTCTGCCGCGCAGGTGGATATGAATGTGGTTATGGATGAAAACGGCTCTTTCATCGAATTGCAGGGAACGGGAGAAGGCAGAGCCTTTACCCCGGAAGAATTGGCGCACATGATGGCGCTGGGCAAAAAAGGGCTTGCCGAACTGATGAAACTTCAAAAAACCGCCATTGAACATGCATAAAAAACAGCCTTGCGGATGCCCGCAAGGCTGTTTGCTTGTCAATTCCAGTGCTTATATTTCGGGGATAACGATTTCAATTTCCTTTTTAAGTTTGGCGGACTTGTTGATACCGTCAATAATCGCCTGGTTGATGATAATTTGATCGGAAGGAATGGGAGAAGGCGTTCCGTTTTTGCAAGCGTCCAGGAACACGCGGATCTTCATATCGAACAAGCTTTTCTGTGGAGGCAGCATGGGAATGGTGGTGGTCACCCGTTCGCCGCATACATCGTGATAAATGGACATGGGTTTGTCCACGGTACCATTCCAGCATTCGGTGGAGGGGATCCTCAAACCGCCCTTGGTACCCAAAATGATGGTATCACCGGGCGTATCCATATGCATGGCCCAGGCAATGCGGAAATCCAAAATGATGTCGCCTTCCAACCGGACGAAAGCGGCAGCAAAATCATCCACGCCGAAAGCATCGGCATATTCGGGATGGTCTTTGTAATAGTTGGGATCTTTGCCAAAGAAATCAGAGGTATAACCGGAAACGGTTAAGGGCTTGGGATAGCCGAGGGCGTTGAGAACCATATCCAGAGAATAGCAGCCGATGTCGCCCAGCGCACCGATACAGCCGGTATCTTTGTGGATGAAAGAAGTACCGTAGGGTACGGGAATACCATGACGGCGGCCACCGCCGGTTTGGATGTAATAAATTTTGCCCAGTTCGCCGGACTGAACAATCTTTTTAATCATCTTCATATTGTCGTCAAAACGGGGCTGGAATCCGATGGCAAGAACCTTGCCGCTGGCTTTTTCGGCTTTTCTCATAGCCACCGCTTCATCCAAGGTAACGCACATGGGTTTTTCGCACAACACGTGCAGCCCGGCGTTGAGAGAATCGACGGTGCATTCCGCATGGGTCTTGTTGTAGGTACAAACGGTGACCACATCCAGTTGCAAGGATTTGTCGGAGAGCATTTCTTTATGAGAGCCGTAATAGCTCACGCCTTCCACGCCGTGTTGTTCGCAGAATTTCTTTGCTTTGCCGGGAATCAAGTCGGCGGCTGCCACAATTTCAGCGTCGGACATGGCTTTGAAGCTTCTCATATGGGCACCGGCAATCCAGCCGCATCCGATGAAACCCACACGGATTTTTCTGTTAGGATCCACGTTGGTTTCTGTCGCTCTTTCATGGAATTGATTCAACAGTTCAGTTTCTTTGTTCATGGTGATATCCTCCTTGTTAATATGTGATTTGCTTTAAATAATCAATGCTGGCTTTGGCACAGGATAAAGCATCCATGCCTTCGGTGGGATTATCTTGTTCGACGATGATCCAGCCGGCGTTGGCATCAACGCAAGCCTTGAGAATGGAAGGAACATCCTGTATACCGGCACCTACCGAGCGAAAAGCAAAATGTTTCACGTTGTCCCGGGGATTCGCTTTGGACTGTATGCCGATCAGCTCGTACATGTTTTCGCTCTTTTCGCCCACATAATCTTTGATATGAACCACGGGAGCGCGGCCGGTATATTTTTTCAGGTATGCCACCGGATCTTCTCCCCCCACCCGCACCCAGCAGGTATCCAGTTCGGTTTGCAAGAGAGAGGCGGGTATGGCATCATACAGCATATCCAGCGCGTATTGACCATCGATTTTTACAAACTCAAAATCATGGTTATGGTATAACAACATCAATCCGGAAGAGGCGACGGCTTCGCCGACCTGTCGGATTTGGCGGATGGTTTCTTCAAAATCCCCGCCGTTGGGGCGTCGTTGGGGGGGCAGATAGGGCACGACAGCGTATTGAACACCCAATTGTTTCAATTCTTTGAGAACACCGGTGGTGTCGGCGAGAAAATCTGCCAAAGGAACATGAGCGGACAGGGCAGTCAAACCGAGGGACCCCAACGCTTTTTTCACTTTTTCAGGATTCTCTCCCATCAGCCCGGCAAACTCCACGCCATCATATCCCATGGCTTTGACTTGTTCTAATACGCCGTAAAAATCCTGCTTCAATTCTGTGCGAACGGAGTATAGTTGCAACGCAACGGGTAAGGACATAAAAGCGCCTCCTTATTTTTACCGACTACTTGTATCATAAGTCATTATATGCTATAATTCAAGACAAAGATGGTTGATTTTAAGACAAATATTGCACAAATCGCAAGGAGGTATTATGTATCCTTATTACGAATTGCGCCAAGTTCCTTTTGATTGTCAAAAGAGAAGGACCCGGTTATCCTGCGCCTCCCATTTGCACGATCAAGTGGAGATGGTATACATCACGGAAGGAAAGGTCCAAGTGACGGTGGATGCCAAGCCATATACCCTGGAACCCGGAGATGTTTGCATTGCGTTTCCCAATCAAGTACACTCTTATGTGGACGTACAGGCAAACCAAGCGGACATTTATATCTTTGCGCCCCAATTTACCATACTGGCAGACACCTTTTTACATTTTCGGCCCCGCAGTCCCGTGGTACGCCAAGGGGTCAAAGCGGAAGAACGGGTGTTGCTTTCCATGATTTTTGAAAAGAATGAAAGCGAGGAACCCTTTGCGGAAGAAATGGTTAAGGGATGCTTATCGGCATTTTTAGCCAGGCTCCTTTCTTCCATGGTGCTGGAAGAAACCAAGCCCAACGACATGTCTGCTTTAAAAAACATATTGGCATACTGCAACCGCTACTATAAAGAGCCTTTGACCCTGGAAATACTGTCCCAAGAGCTGCATGTGAGCAAATACTATATTTCACACTTGTTCAGTGACAAGCTACACATTTCTTTCCGCGGCTACATCAATTCTTTGCGGATCTTCGATGCATGCCGCAGGATGGATAGAGGGCAGGACAATGTAACCGAAATTGCAGCGCAGGTAGGATTTGACACCTTGCGCACCTTCAACCGGGTGTTTTATCGCTACAGAAACACCACGCCCAGTGCCTATATCAAAGGAATCTGCTCTAAAGACGAAGGAGAAAAGCAATGAATCGGCCTGTGTTTGACGCCCATTGCGACACATTGGGCTTGCTTTCGGACGGAATTGACTTAAACAGCCAACAGACAGAAGTCACCCTGTCGGGTGTCCGTCAATACCCAAAATGGACACAGGTGTTTGCCATCTGGCTGGAGGCGGAAGCCATGGACATCGATAAGCAATATAGGGCATTATACGAGCGATACATACAAAAGACCACAGAATTTCATTCCGTGTTGACCAAACGGGATTTACAGGCGACATCTCCTCTCAAAAGCATTTTGGGCGTGGAAGGCGGGGACATCCTCAAAGGCGACATATCCCGCCTGCAAACGTTGTTTGACCAAGGGGTGCGGTTGATGACCCTGACCTGGAACACTCCCAACGAGCTCGGGGACACAAACAAGACAGTCCGATCGCCCTCGGGGCTTTCCCCCTTTGGAAAAGAAGTGGTGCGCCACATGAACCGACTGGGCATGGCGGTGGACGTATCCCACCTATCCGACCGGGGATTTTGGGACACCATTCGGGTGACAACCAAACCGGTGTTGGCGTCTCATTCCAATGCGCGCGGTGTGTGCCAACATCCCCGCAATGTAACGGATGCGATGTTTTTGGCAATCAAACGAACAGGGGGCGGGGTAGGAATCAATTTGTACCCGCCTTTTTTGGGAGAAGCCGCCGATATACAGACTGCAATTGCCCATATTTTGCATTTCCTTTCTCTGGGCGGAGAAGATCATGTGGGGCTGGGCATGGATTTGGACGGTACCGGAGGACGGCTACCCGGGGGATTTTCCACCTGCAAAGATACAAAGGCTTTGTTTGATGCTTTGCAACAGGCAGGGGTCTCGGAAGAAATCATTACGAAAATCGCCTATACCAATATGGAGCGAATGTTTGCGAAAATATTGCCGGCATAAAAGCCGCTTGAGAATTTCAAGCGGCTTTTACGATATCAACGGTATTGGGGAAAGCGTTTTTGCGCCACGACCCAGGCAACGGAGATGGACAGGAGTACCATTCCTCCCAACACACACAAAATGATACCATGGGAGGGCATGACTGGAAATAGTTCATAAAAAGTTTTCAGTGAATCGGTTTGATATGTCTGCACATCCATGCCGAATCCCAGCAAAGTTCCTGTTTGGGCAGAACCGGCCAGAAGGCCCCCCTTGTTTTATGAATCATCATGAGCATTTTATCACAAAGTTTGGATTCTGTACATAGTAAAAAACCATCACAGCCTTTTTCAGCTGTGATGGAAAAATCAATATAAAACGGAACAATTTATATTGATTTTTCCATCACAGCTGAAAAAGGCTG
>ENA-UOOH01000865-UOOH01000865.1-fermentation-metagenome-genome-assembly--contig:-NODE-865-length-32166-cov-13.291489_pt1 | contig 32166 bp, 27 predicted proteins | sample MGYA00245778_ERZ724025 | MGnify/ENA primary metagenome ERZ724025 (study PRJEB28704, sample SAMN03018313) | fermentation metagenome | biome: anthropogenic terrestrial biome; feature: soil; material...
TCGATTAGTAGGTCTTCCTCATCACTGCATAATGCCAGCAATTCCTCGCAGTAGCAAATCCTCTTGGTGAAATAGAAGAATATCGTGATAAAAAGCAATTCGTGAAAGGTTACAATGAAAATGCTGAAGGTGATGAAATTGGTTCGAGGCTACTGAATAGGCCTCCCCTGCTCGACATAAAATATGTAAAATAGTTAGAAAAGTATATTGACAAATGAATAGTATTAATGTATGATGAATTTAGAACTGAATAATTAACAGGCTTAAGATTAAAGCCCCGGGGATTATGAGAATTTTCCGGGGAAGCAAGCCTAATTTACTGCATGGCGATAATGAAAGCAGGTTAAATTTACTGTTTTTAAATAATTTTTTGATGAATTATCTTGAGTACAGAAATACATTGTTTTTAATTTTCAAGAGTGGTAGTATAGTTGAGTGCTGAAAAGCACAAAATCTAACTGGGAGGGTAAGGTAATGAAAAAAACATTATCACTCGTCTTAGCTCTTTCTATGCTGGTAGCGGTTCTTTCAGTCGTTGGCTGCAAACCTGCCCAAGGGACTGTCAAGCTAGGACTTGGTTCAGTCACATCTATCGCCAAGTCCAAGGACGCAACCGCCGAAGCACCTGCAGAGGCGCAGGCAGATACCACCATTGTTGCGGTAGTTCTCGACAAGGATGGCAAAATCCTCGATGTCCGCATTGATACGGCCCAGACCAAGGTTGAGTTTGACGCCGACATGAAGGTTACATCTGACAAAGAAGCTGCCATCATGACGAAAAAGGAATTAGGCCATGCCTACGGGATGAGCGAAAGATCTGAAATCGGCAAGGAATGGTTTGAGCAAATCGCCGCCCTTGAAGACTGGATGATTGGCAAGACTGTTGAAGAAGTAAAAAATATGAAGGTAAAAGAACGGGATGCAAGTCATACCCATGTCCCTGATATGCCGGAACTGACATCTTCTGTGACCATTTCCGTGCAAGATTACATCGCTGCTTTGGAAAAAGCGGCAGCTAACGCTGTTGAAGTAAAGGAGTACAGCACCATGGGCCTAGGCATTATTGTTTCCATCGCCGGTTCCAAGGATGCTACCGATACCACCACTGCCCAAGCTCAGGTGGACACCACCATGGCTGCAACCACTTTTGACAAAGACGGCAATGTGGCCGGTGCCATCATAGACGTTGCTCAATCCAGGGTTCCCTATGATGCAGAAGGCAAAGCTGACAAAACCGCTAATGTCTTGACCAAGAAGGAACTCAAAGAAGACTACGGCATGAAGGAAAAATCCGGAATCGGCAAAGAATGGTATGAACAAGTCGAGGCTTTTGAAAAGTGGATGACTGGCAAGCCTTTCGGCGACGTTGTAATGATCAAAGTCACCGAAAAGGGCAATCCCGACATTCCTGAACTGACCTCATCTGTGACCATTTCAGTTGAAAGCCTTATCGCCGCTGTCCAGGAAGCATACAGGTACAAAAAATAATTTCCCTGCAAAAATCACTCCCCCTGGCTGGGGGAGTGATTTTTTGCTATTATGTACAGTATCAAAAGCTCAAGGGTGAGGACATTGAAAAAAATCGCGCCTTTTTGCGCTGCCCTGCTGATTATTGTGGCAATAATGCCCGCTTGCTCCTGCCGGAGGCAGTCAGGGTATACTTGGCACTCGGATGTGATGACTGATTACTTTAACACCCTGATTACACTGGTGGGATATACTAAGACCCAGGAAGAATTTGACCTTTATTTTCAACAGGCCCAGGCCCGGTTTGCACAGTTGCATAAGCTCTATGACATATATAGCAACTATGAAGGCATAAATAATATCAAGACTGTCAACGATATGGCCGGCCTTGAGCCAGTTGCAGTCGAAAAGGATCTTCTTGACCTGATAAAATTAGCAAAGGAATGGACCCTGTCCGGCCATGGAAAGACCAACGTTGCCCTTGGTCCTGTGCTGAAAATCTGGCATGAATACAGAACTGAAGGTTTGTATGATCCGGAAAACGCCCAGCTGCCTCCCCGGGAAGTGTTGGAGGAAGCGGCTAAGTTGTCTGACGCCGCAAATATTATTATTGATGAGCAAGGAAGCACCATATATCTGGCTGACAAGGGCATGAGCCTGGATGTGGGCGCTGTAGCCAAAGGTTATGCCACAGAGCTTGTGGCCCGGGAGCTGGAAACTGCCGGCTTTGTTTCTGGCGCCATCAGCGCCGGGGGCAACGTGCGCACCATCGGCAAGCCCTTAGATGGGGTAAGGGACCGCTGGGGGATTGGCATTTTTAATCCCGACAGCCCAGTTTTTTCGGATGACCGCAATTTGGATACTGTATACATCAATGATGCCTCGGTAGTGACCAGCGGCGACTATCAGCGCTATTACTATGTTCAGGGGGTGCGCTACCATCATTTGGTAGATCCTGTCACCTTGATGCCCGCTGGATATTATCGGGCGCTGACGGTAGTCACTGTTGATTCAGGCCGCGCAGACCTTTTATCCACCGAATTGTTTCTTTTGCCCTATGAGAAAAGCCGTCAGTTGGCCGAAAGCCTGGAAGATGTGGAAGTCCTGTGGATAATGCCTGACGGCGAAATCAGAGTTACCCAGGGCATGACCAAGCTACTGCGCAGTTATGGAGCCTCAGGTCAGGATTAAACCATAGGTTCTGCTGTTGCCCTTTTTAGGGGGGCAGGATTTTATTGCTTCTTTGGCGAATTTTCATAGAGCAATTGAAAACTTCTTGCTTGCAAGATGCAAGGGGAGGGGAATGGAATATGCGTGAAATGCGGGTAATCTATAATCCCAAAGCCCGCCGGGGCAGGTACATTACCCAGTTTGACAAGCTGGCAGAAGCCGCCCAGTTTCGGGGATTCCGACTCAGCCTATATAGACTCAGCGGGCAGCAAACGGATATCGAGCGGATGCTGGCCGGGTTACATGATAATTCAGTGCTGGTGACCTGCGGCGGTGACGGTACATTGCAGATGGCGGCCAATGCCCTGGTGGCCAAGGATATTAATATTCCTGTAGGAGTCCTGCCCTATGGAACATCCAATGATTTTGCCGATTCCCTGGGACTTACAACTGACTTGGACAGTTTACTTGAGTATATCGATACCGGCAATATTTATTCTGTGGATTTGGGAATGGCAGGGAGCAAAGTTTTTGTCAATGTGTTCAGCGCCGGCCAGATTATCAAAGCCTCTCATGAGGTGGAACGGGCCTATAAAGATTTGCTGGGCATGTTGGCTTACTATTTGCACACAGTGGGGCAGTTGCCCAAGATAACACCCTTCCGGCTGAACTTGCGGGGGGATATCGAGGAAAGTTTTAATTGTCTGCTCTTTTTGGCGGTAAACAGCACTAATGCCGGGGGCTTTAAAAACCTTGCCCCCGCTGCCGATCTCAGCGATGGCAAATTAAATGTCATTGCAATCAGGGAATGTTCTTTGTCGGAAATGGCCAGTGTTTTTTTCTGCGTCTTGCGGGGAGAACATCAAAACCATCCCTCGGTGCTCTACGCCAAAATAGGGTCTCTAGCGGTTGACGGTCCCCAGGACGTAGCCACTGATATTGACGGAGAAAGGGCAGAGAGGTTTCCGATAAAAATCAGTGTCTTGCCCCGGCGTCTGCAGGTTTTGGGTGCAAAACCCTCGCCTCATGCCCGTGCATAATAAAATGGCCCTCAAGGGGCCAATTTATTTTTCAGTTTCGTATTGCCTAAGAGTGGCGGCAATGCGGGCAGGCAGTTCCGCTTCAACCCTGACACGGTCATCGTTGGTGAATTCCAGGGGCAGCAGACTGCCCAAGTTGGCGCTGCTGAGGTTGCGGAAGATCTCCAGGGGCAGGAGAACGCGGATTATTTCCCAGGGTTCGGTATGGGCTTCAACTGCTGCCAGCAGTTTGTCGGTGTTTAAGCCCGTAAGTGCTGAAACCGGCACATAGGGAAGATCCCGGAATTTGCCGGCCAGCTCCTGAGAGGTGAGATCAGGGAGCATGTCGATTTTATTGGCGGCGATGATCTGGTCTTTTTCCAGACAGCCTAATTCTCTCAGCACCTTGTTGACTTCTTCAATTTGCATGGCCATGTCCGGATGGGAAAGATCGACCACATGCACCAGCAGGTCTGCATTGACTACCACTTCCAGGGTGCCCTTGAAGGCAGCGATAAGGTGGTGGGGTAGGCCGCTAATAAAACCGACGGTATCAGTGAAGACAATTGTATTGTGCTCGGTCTCCAGCCGCCTGGACAGGGGGTCCAGGGTGGCAAAGAGGATATCTGCAGTGTAGGCTTCTGCCTTTGTCAGCTGATTGAGTAATGTGGATTTGCCGCTGTTGGTATAGCCAACCAGGGCTACTTGGAATATTCTCCGGCGGTCCCGGCGCTTTCGCAGCAGGGCCCGGTGCTTTTCCAGCTTTTTTAGTTCCTGTTCCAGTACATGGATGCGCTGGCGAATCCGGCGCCGGTCCACTTCCAGCTTGGTCTCTCCTGGACCCCTGGTGCCAATGCCGCCGGCCAGGCGGGACAGATCCCTGCCCCTGCCCATCAGCTTTGGCAGCTGGTAATGCAATTGGGCCAGTTCTACCTGAAGCTGACCTTCTCTGCTGCTGGCCCGCTGGGCAAAGATATCCATTATCAGTTCGCTGCGATCAATGATTTTGGCGGGTATTATCCTTTCCAGGTTTTTCACCTGGGAGGGAGACAGTTCCCTGTCAAAAATAACGGTGTCAATTTCCGATTCCCTGACATAATCGCCGATTTCCTCGGCCTTGCCCGGTCCGATATAATAGCGGTTGTCTATTTCAGAGCGGTTTTGGGTAAACCCTGCTAATACCTGCACCCCTGCTGTGGCTGCCAGGCTGTACAGTTCCGCAAAGCTCAGTTCTTCCTTTTCACTGCCGCCCCCAAGCCAAAGGGCCACGGCTACCGCCTTTTCATGTTTCTCCATCAGTATCACCTCGGCATTATCTTACCATAACAGGGCTGGGAGAAGAAAAAATGTTCTCTACCCCCTTTATTTTTCCAGAAAATCATGTAAAATAGACGCAGATGCAGTTCAGCCTGTTTTGCATAATAGACGTTTTCAGGGCAATGCTAACTGCGAATACTTTTGAGGAGGAATTAAAATAGCTGTTAGATTGTATGTTGATCAAGATCTGTGCATCAGCTGTGGAGCTTGTGTAGGTATCTGTCCCGATGTCTTTGACTGGAATGACGATGAAAAAGCTCATGTCACAGTTGACCCCATTCCCGAGGATATGGAAGACGAGGCTCTGGAAGCTCAGGAGTCCTGCCCCACCGAAGCAATTCAAGACAAAGAATAGAACCCGCTTATGGCGGGTTATTCTCTTTCCAGCTCTTGCACTCCCATCGGGGAGGGGGAATCTCTGCAGGCTGTATAAATTCAGGAGGCAGTTACGATACTAATGGCAGGAGGTGTTAATCTTGCCATTGCAATTAAGTCAGAAGGAAAAGCTTCTTTTGCAGGATCAGCAGGCCCATGAGGAGATTTGTATTCAGAAGTACACAAGCTACGCTCAACAGGCAACTGACCCTAAGCTCAAGCAGCTATTTAACAGCCATGCCCAGCAAGAGCAGACCCATTACGACACCGTAGGCCAAATTCTTCAGGGTCAGGTCCCCAACATGGAGCAGGGTCAACAGCAAGGCGGCCAGGGCCAGCAAATGGGCATAAATCTGGGTATGGGTCTCAGTCAAAGCCATTTTGGCCTGTCCCAGGGCAGCAACGATGACCAGGCTCTCTGCCAGGATATGCTGATGACAGAAAAACATGTTTCCGGCAGCTATGACACAACTATTTTTGAATGCCAGGATGCCAACGTTCGCCAGGCCCTCAACCATATTCAGAAAGAAGAGCAGCAGCATGGCGAAGGCATATTTAATTACATGAAGCAAAAAGGCTGGTATCAGCCTCAATAAGAAAACCGGGCGGCGCCCGGTTTTCTTATTCTCGTTCTGGCTTTTCTTTTTTCAGCATCCCCAAGATATCCTTGAATGAGGCGGCGCTGTCAAATTTCAAGAGGCTGCCCTGGTAAATGCGGGCGCCTATTTTCAGGAACAGAATGGTTGATACCAGCAGAATCAAGGATGTGGCGATAATTTCCCACAGGGGCACTTTGGTGATGCCGATGCGCAGCAGCATTGTAGCTGGCGTGAAAAAGGGGATGAAGCTGCAGATTCGGGCAAAAACCCCGTTGGGTGCCATCATGATTGGCGTCGCCAGCATTAGTGGCAGCATGGGAATCATAAAGATCAGCCCATGGGCCTGGCTGCCGCTTTCGGCATCTTTCATGGTGGCGGCCGTGGCCGCAGATAATGTGGCCAGCATCAGATAACCCAGGAAAAAATAGGGTAGCGCCTGGAAGAGGAGAGAATAATCAAGGCCAATTGTCCCCAGGTCGATAAACCTGGTGGCAACAGACAGGCCCACCCCCAGCCAGATTGCAATTTGAATCAGGGCCAGGCCGCCAAAGGCCAAGATCTTGCCGGCCAACAGTTCACTGGCGGAAAGGGAAGAGAGCAAGATTTCAATAATCCGGTTGCGCTTTTCCTTGATGACGCTCTGCATGAGGATTTGACCGGAGAAGAGCAATGATACAAAGAGAAACATACCCGCCAAAAGGGGAATTACAAAGGCGAATACATTTTCCTCCTCACCGCTTACCGAAAATAGCTGCAGAGAGGCAGGGGTGAGAATGGCGGCAAATTCCTGGGGGCTAATTCCCGACACCTGCAGGCGGTATTGGGTAAAGGCCGGCTGAATCAGCTGCTCTGCTTCTTCCCGGTTAAAATTCATTACATCTTTAGCGAACAGCTCCATCTCTCCGGTAACTAGAGATTGCTGGGTGATATACAACAAGCCATCGGCCTTGTCCTGGCCAACCTGTTCCTTCAGCTCGTCCAGACTGCCCTCAACGATTTCCAGGTCAAAACGGGAATTGGCCAGGGTCGTTTCCAGAATTGGGGCCAGCTGGCTGGTCTCGTCCAGGACAAACAAGGTCTTTTCCTCAACACTCATCCTTTCCATGATAAAGCCGGGGAGAAAGCCGGCCAGGGCCATAATCGCAGGGATTAAAAAGGTAAAGACGAGGAATACAGGGCTCTTTATATGTTTATTAAACTCCCATTTTGCAACTGTAGAGATATTGGCTTTTTTCATTGCATTGTCCTCCTGCCCACGGTTTCGATAAAGATTTCATGGAGGCTGGGTTTTTCTATCTTTATGCTCTTCAGAGTGCAAAGTCCGCTAATTTCACCGATAAAGCTGTTGGGGTCTGTAGCGACATTTAATTTCAGGCGGGCAGAATTGACGTTAATGGAAATATTCCGGGCATCTTCCAGGGAGCGGAGATATTTCCCCAGGCCCTTCTCGGCAGAGAAGGAGATTTCCACAGAGTTTTCCTCATGCTGATCGCGAATTTCATCAAGAGTGCCATATAAGATAGGCGTGCCTTTGTCAATGAGAAAGATGCGGTCACAGAGCTCCTGCACCATATTCATTTGGTGGGCAGAAAGCAATACGGTAATCCCTGCCTCCCGCAGCTTCAAGATTAAGTCTTTAAATAAGTCCTGGTTGATGGGGTCCAGCCCCGAAAAAGGTTCATCCAGCACAACTAAATCGGGGTTGTGCAAAATTGTGGCGATGAACTGGACTTTTTGCTGCATGCCCTTGGAAAGCTTCTCCAGCTTGTGGTTGGCATAGTTGCGGAGGTTCATGGTTTCCAGCCAGCCCAGGGCTTTTTCCCGCCCCTCAGCAGGAGCTGTCCCCTTGAGGGCAGCCAGATAAACCAAGGAGTCCAAGACTTTAGCGTCATCATAGAGTCCCCGCTCTTCCGGCAGATAGCCAATTCTTTTTTTGTTCAGGGGACCAGGGGAGCCGTCAAAGAAAAAATTGATTTTACCAGCGTTTGGCTGCAGAATACCCAGGATCATCCGGATTGCCGTAGTCTTGCCGGCGCCGTTTGGCCCTAAGAATCCGAGAATTTCACCTTTTTGCACCTGAAAGCTGATGTCATTTACGGCGGCATAGCCATCATAATATTTAGTCAGACCTTCCACCGCCAAGATGGATTGTGACATTGAGATACCTCCTTTACTGGGTACAGAGTAAAGGAATTGTCTGAAAAAGGCAAGGAGGTTTTTGCGCAGGGAAAAAATGGCCTTTGTCGAAGTATATAAAGAAGAACAGGGCCATTAAGTTGGCCTGGCAATCTGGAGGGGTAGCGAATGGCTCATGAAACCTTGGCAAGTTGCATCGGCTGCGGGGCCTGTGCCCGCAGCTGTCCGGCTTTGGCCATTTCCGGCAAAGAAAAAGAGCTCCGTGTCATTGACAGGGAGAAGTGCGTCGACTGTTCGGTCTGCGGCTACAGCTGTCCCACCGGCAGTGTGATTGACGCCCAAGGCAGGCCTGTAGAGCGTCTTGCTCCCTCCCGGCGGGTTAAACCCTTGGTTAATAAAGACCTATGCACAGCCTGCAGTCTGTGCATAGATATTTGCCGCTTCGGCGCCCTTAGGCTCAGCCAACCGCGGCACCCGGGGGATACCCGGGCCTGGGCGGAACCGGTCTGGGAACACTGCGTAGGCTGCCGCTTATGTCAGCAGTCTTGCCCTGTTGGGGCTATTGAGATGGAGGTGCAGTCATGAGACTCCCCCGTTATCTTGACATCGACCTCAGCGCAGGTACTGTCAAGCCTTATCCTATATCAGAGGCTATTTTTCGCAAATATGTGGGCGGCAAGATTCTGGCGGCCCGGATAATGCTGGCTGAGACCAGGCCGGGAACAGAAGCTTTTGCGCCGGAAAATATAATTGTCGTCAACACCGGTCCCCTGACAGCCACGGGGGTTCCCTCTAGCGGCCGGTTTAACATCACTACCAAAAATGTCCTCACCGGCGGCATCGGCACTTCCAATTGCGGGGGGAACTTTGGCATCAAGCTGCGTCGGGCAGGGATTGACGGCCTCATCATCCGGGGGCGGGCCCGGCAGCCGGTGTATATCGAAGTCACGGGGGGCAAAGCCCATATTCATCAAGCCGGCCACTTGTGGGGTTTAGATACCGAAGCCGTCCAGACAAAATTGCCCGGGGAATACGGAAAAATAGTGATTGGTCCCGCCGGCGAAAATCTCGTTCGCTATGCCTGCGTCCTTTCTCAGGAAAGGGTTGCCGGCCGCTGTGGGGCAGGGGCGGTAATGGGATCGAAGAATTTAAAAGCTATAATTGCCTTCGGCGCCGCTCAAGTAGCAGCAGCAAACCCACCGGCCCTGGCCAAATTGACGAAAAGATGGACAGCAGCCCTGCGCGCCAATGCCATGACAGGGAAGGCTCTGCCCAAATACGGGACTGTGGGTTTTCTTGCCAAGGGCTATAAGGCTGGCTTTGTCCCGGTAAAGAATTTTTCTCAGCCCCAATTTGATCAGGCCCACGAGTTTACCGGCGAAGGCTATGCCCGAGACATTCTCACCCGGAATACCGGCTGTGTGGGCTGCCCCATCCGCTGCGGGCGCAAGCAGATGGAGGGGGAAAAGGAGATTAAGGGCCCGGAGTATGAAACAGCAGGACTGTTAGGGCCAAACTTGCTCAATGCCAGCTTCAAACGGGTTGGCCACTGGAACTATCTGGCTGACCGTCTGGGCCTGGATACCATTTCTCTGGGGGGCACCCTGGGTTTTGCTATGGAGCTGAAAGAAAGGGGACTGGCCGATCTGGGAGTGGATTTTGTCGATCTGGATTCCATCCCTCAGATTATTGAAGATATCGCCTTGCGGCGGGGCCATGGTGATGAGCTGGCCAACGGCAGCGCCTGGCTGGCAAAAAAATATGGGGGCTTAGATTTCGCTCCCCAGGTCAAAGGCATGGAAATGGCCGCCTATGATCCCCGCCGTTCAGTGGGACTGGGCTTAGGCTATGCTACTTCCAACCGGGGCGCTTGTCACCTCAACGGGGGATACATGATATTTTTGGAAGCGATGGGCCCCATGAGCATCAACCCCCAGTCCCCCCGGTCCAAGCCGGCCCTGACCATGATGATGCAAAACCTTATGGAGGCAATCTCTGCCTCTGGAGTCTGTCTCTTTACTTCTATGGCTGTTTTTCCCAACGCTCTGTACAACATGGCTCCCGGTAGCAGAATGCGGCGGCTGATTTCCCGAATCATGAGCAGAAGCGGCAGAGTGGTGCAGCTGCTGAACAGCCGCCCCCGGCTGGCAGCAATTAATCTCAGCCTCATTCCCTATCCCCAGGCTCTGGCCCTGGCCACGGGCATGAACATGAACCTGGGCCGTTTCTTGGAGCTGGGGGAACGGGGCTACAATCTGGAGCGGCTCTATAACCTGCGGGAAGGCCTGAGGGGCAAAGATGAACTGCCCAAACGCATGGTTTCCGAGCCTCAGGACCCCCAGCGGCCCGAAACCATCGTTCCCCTGGCGGCAATGCTTGGCGGATATTACCGCTGCCGAGGCTGGAATGAAGAAGGGGCGCCTACAGCAAAAAAACTAAAACAGCTGGGAATTGAGACACTGGGGACGGAACCTACTGTTCCACTTGTTTAGGGTTTTCCCTAGCTGTAAAACTATTTAGGGGGTGGGATAATGGAAAAGGAAAATGGAACAATCACTGGTTTAGGCGGACTGGAACTGTTCTGGCAGGCTTGGCTGCCAGAATCCCTTAGAGCAGTTGTCCTTCTCATTCACGGCTTTGGCGAGCATAGCGGCCGCTATGGCAATGTGGTGGAATCTTTGGTGCCCGAGGGCATTGGCATCTATGCCCTGGACCATCAGGGCCATGGCCGCAGCCAAGGCCTCCAGGGGCATGTGGACTCTTTCCATGACTATGTAATTGATGTGCACAGTTTCTTTACCCAAGTGGTTCTCCCGGCTGCTGGGAATCTGCCTGTCTTTGTCCTGGGCCACTCCATGGGCAGCATCATCGCCATGAACTATGTGACGGAATACAGTGAGGGTCTCAAAGGCTATATCCTCTCCGGCACCGGCGCGGCTTCGCCAATTTCGGGGGGCAAGGTCCTGCAGGGAATCACTGCTTTCCTCAGCCGCATGGCGCCCCGGGCCAGAATCAAATTCCCCCTGCCGCCGGAATTTATCAGCAGGGACCCGGAAGTGGTGGCGGCCTATAAGGCCGACGAGCTGGTCCACAGCAAGATCAGCTTCCGCCTGGCCCAGGGAATGAATGCCGCCCTGACCACCGGGGCAAAGGCAATTGCGGGACTGGACCTGCCGGTTCTTATCCAGTGCGGCAGCGAAGACGAATCCTTTGCCGGCCAGCAGGAACTGTTTGACAGCCTCCAGAACAAAGATAAGACCCTAAAAATCTACCAGGGGTATAAACACGAAGTCTACAATGAACTTCAGGCCGACCGCCAGCGGGCTCTGGCAGATTTGGCAGCTTGGCTGAACCAGCAGATAAACAAATAACCGGCACTGCCGGTTATTTGTTTGATGACCTTATTCGTCATCTTCGTCTTCTTCTCTGAGATGATCTTCTGCGAAGGCTGCGATGTCGTGGGGGTGTAGCCCCTGGTTGCGGCGCTGGGGCAGGAGATAGCTGGCCAATAAGGCTGCAGCCACGCCAACTTCATCAATGTCTGCGTTGGGGAGCAGTTCGGGGAAGAGCTGTTCTACTGTAATGTCCCCTTTAGTCTTCATGGCTGCAAGGCATTTATTGTATGTCGCTACCAGGATGGGCGCTCCCTTTTCCAGGGCGCCGGTGAGGGATGCGTTGGACGCCAAGCGTTTGACCTCTTTTAGCATGTTATACATTGTCGTTTTTTCTAGTTCTGTCATCGGATTACCTCCTTATATCCAAGTAGGCAAAGTGTTTGGCAAGGCTTGATTTCAGCAAAGCACGTCCCTGGTGCAACCTCCACTTCAAGGTGCTTTGGGGCAGGCCGGAAAGCTCTGCAATTTGCCGGTAGTTCAGGTCATTGCAATAGTGCATGCGCAGGAGGAGGCCATAATCTCCGGGCAGTGCATCTAACTCCCTGGAGAGCAAGCTACGCAGCTCCCTTGATACTAGGAGATCTTCCAGGGTGCAGCTATCTGCAGCCACACATTCTGCTAGACTCAGCCATGATTCCGGCGCGAGCTGTGCTTCCCGGTTGCGGTACCTGGCCCGAGCTTTGCGCAGGTTCAAGCAGTGATGAAATACTAAAGTTTTAAGCCACTGGTCAAAGCGGTGGGGATCTTCAACTTGCCAGAGCTTACGCCAGACCACTGTCCAGATAACTTGAGCTGCGTCTTCAGCGTCCCTCCAGCCCAGGTAGCCTGCAGCAAGATGCAGAACCAGCCGCTGCTTCTCCCGGACAATTTTAGCAAAAGCTTCTCTATCGCCTGCTTTCGCTTTGGCGATAAGTGTCTCCATAGCCTCACCTCACCTTGCTCTTCACCCATATAGACAGTGCAAAGGATGTTTTGGTTAGTTTATTTGTCTTTTCCTTCGGAATCTAATAGATGGCTAAGCAGGTACTGAAGCAGGTGCGGCAGAGTATCCTTGGCAAAGGGGGCGTGGATGCGCTCGGTGAATTTGTGCAAATCCCGGCCCCAGGGGCCAAGATTGACGGCAGGGGCATCAAGGGCTGCCAGGTCTTCCAGGGGCAGGTGGTAGCCCCGGTCCCAGAGGGGGCAGTTAGCCTTTAAGGTATCCACCACTTCCCCTGCATCCTGAAGCAGGCAGTAGCTGAGGTCTGATATCCCCCGGTGATATTCCTTATGGCCTAAATCCACGCCTTCTTCCCTGGCGAAATTCTGCAGATTCTTAACAGCAGCCATCACCCGAAGCTCCTTTTCTGTCTGGCGGCGGTTGCGCACAGGGGGGTAGAAGGGCGGGGCCAGGGCAATGACGATTTTTGGGCTGTCATCGGGTGAATACCGGTGCACCCGCTGGATTAGCTCCAGGGTAAGGCGCTGCAAGTCGGGCTCTTTTTTTACCAGCTGGGCGGCAAAGCTGTCTATTTCCCTGACAAAGGATTCCCCATGTGCCCTAAGGCATTGCTGCCAGAGATCGCTGAAGGTCAGCACCTGGGGCTGGATCTCCGGCAAAGTAAGGTTCGTGCCGCTGATGGATTGCCAGGCCGCGGCCGACCGGTGGAAACTGGCAACCCCATTTGCCACCGCCTGCTGGCACAGGCGCACAAGCTTAGCCATGATTTCCCGGGGAGAGGCCGCCAGGGTAAAGATATTAAAGCAGGCCCAGGCAGCCGGGGGAGTGGAGACATTATATCCTTTTTTCAAGTCTCCCCCCCTGAGGACGGTGGGAGGATAGGTATACTCGCCGGCGCAGGCGTCGCTGAAGCCTGGGTTCAGTTCCAGCATCCGAATGACCTCTGCCAGCAGCAGGTAGGGATTGAGACCGTCATAGAGGGCGCCGGCATGGGTCTCCCGGCCAAAGCAGCAGATAAGGGGTAGCAGCTTGCCATCGCTGCCGGTCTGGATGACATGGTCTTCGCCATCGTAGCCGTGGGGTTCGCAGTTGACGGCAGCGGCAAAATCCAGTCCATATACCTGCTGAAACTCCCGGATTACGCCGATGGCATGGCGCATGCCCAGAGAATTGTTCTCTTCGTCGGGAACAGAGACAAAGAGGATATTGCCGGCAAAATCCCCGCTAGCGGCCTTGGCTTCCGTCAGGGCCAGCTGCAGGGCCAGGCCGTACAACATGTCCATGGTGCCCCGGCCAAAGACCCAGTCCCCCCTCAGGAGATCCCCGCGGGCGGCGGGGGGAAGGATGCCGGGATCCAGGCTGCGGGTCAGCTCCAAGGGAGCAAAGGCCAGCTCCTTATAGATTCCGTAGTCCTCAATATCTACTACATCATGATGATTTAACAAGATTATCCCAGTCCGCCCCTTGCCCCGGACCAGGGCTGCTACCACCGCCGGGTTGTTAGGGGCGGCAATGGGCTGCAGGCGCAGTTGGGAGGGATAGAGCTGAAAATAAGGCAAATTCGCCAGGCGGCTATGAATCTCCCGGGCAATCCGACTTTCCCCGGGACTCTGGCTGATACTGTGAAATTTGGTCAGGTCCAGCATCAGCTGCCAGGCTCTGTCGCCAAGGTTCATAAGTTACACCTCCGAAATTCCTTTCCCTTTTTACATCTGAAAAGTGGCGCTATTTTCGCCGGGGGTATGTTAGTATAATAATAGCATTTTTGCTCTCAAGATAGGAGGACTGTGGCAATGGAGTTTTACGAAACCCAGGTTGAGGAATATATGCGCCGGCGCTGCCGAGAACATTTGAAACTTCAGGAAAAACTGCTGAACCGGCCCCTTGCCTTTGACTACCGGCTGGAACATACCCTTACCGCCGTGGGGATTGCCGGCGATCTGGCAGCGGAGCTGGGGGTAGACCCCGCCCTGGCTAAGATTGCTACTTGGCTCCATGACATCGCCAAGTGTTGGGACCCTTCTCTTTCCCCGGAGGACAACCGCCTGCGGGGGGAAAAGCATGCCTCAGCGGGGGGAGAAGAAGCGGCAATTTTCCTAGATTCCATAGGTTTTCCTCCAGGACTGGTCCTTCAGGTACAACAAGCAATTGCTGCCCATGCTGGATTGATCAAAGATTATATTATCCATGAACCCTTGTCGGCCATCGTCTGGGACGCAGATAAACTAAGCAAAGTCAGCGGTGCCGGCATGCTCCATTACTTGGGGAAAATCTTATCCGGAGGGAATGAGCGCATCGACTTGGCATCTTTCTTAGTCGACGAAGAAGATTGGAAAGAGTTGCACCAGGGAATCAGGAACTCTTTCAATACCGAAGCTGCGCGACTGCGGGCTGATCGTGAGATGGCGGCGGCAGTAAGGCTTCGCAGCCAGATGCTGGCTGTCTTAAGGGGCAATCATCCGTAGGCAATAAAAAAACCGGCTAGTCCGGTTCTTCTTGCCTATGGGTGGCCAGCCAGCTGGGCTTGCTGTAGTTGATATTTGTCTTGATTCCGCATAACTCCAGGCCTCTGGCAATTCTTTCTTCGGTAAGCATTAAAGAAAAGATAATATTGCGGAGCAAGTTGTTGGCATTGACAATCTCTTGATTTAAATCTTTGGCGGCAAGTTGCTTTATATGCATTATCTGAACAGCGAGCAGCTCTGCCAGATTGTCTTCCATCTTCAGTGCGGCCTCAATCATCCTCCGGCCTATGCGGATATTGTCCCCTGGCCCGTCGTTTTCTTTGGTCATCGATTTTCCCTCCCCATACATACTGGCAATGTATATGTATGTATATTGACAACAACTCAATACAAAATATGCCTGCCGGATTTAGGCGGGCAATCGGCATTATTCGTAGCGGTTCTTTTTCTTGCACTTATCCTTATCAATCAGGTCCATAATATGGTCTAACTTGAACTGAAGCAAAATCTCTTTTTTGATGACATCCTTGAGGATCCTGTCAATCTTGTCATTGATTGTCAGCAGGTCATCCAGGTTCGTGCAATGGGCTTTTAGGGCAAACTGGGCCTTTTCTCCTTCAACATTGATTATTTGGGCCAGGCCTAACTCTTCCAGAGCCACAGAAATCAAGAGCAGGTTGATGACATCTTCTTTGTCGATGTCAATATCCGGTTTAATGTCAGGAACATTCGGCATTCCCATATAAGTTCACCACCCTTCGCTACTAGAATATGACTCGGAGCAGCTCTGCGTTCTGTATCTTTCACCCATGGAAATAGTGGATACTGCCTTCTCTGCCGATTAATACTTGACTTTTGCCACTGAGAATGCGTAAAATAGAAGGCAATAACAGTAAAGGCAAAGATGGGGGCAGTAACCCTGGACCGGCATTGACAGAGACGCGGCTAATTGGTGGAAGGCCGCGAATGCCCCCAGAGTGAAGATCACCCTGGAGCCGGCTGCCCGAACTTACAGTAGGACAGTCCGCAGGCAGGCGTTAAATGCTCTTGAGCGACAGGCATTTTCTTGCCTGTAAGCAGGGTGGTACCGCGCCACAGTCGTCCCTGAGTAATAACTCAGGGCTTTTTATTTGGCCCAGAATTATTCCTGGAAGAGAAGGTGATTGTAAGTGAAAAAATTTATGCAACTGTCCAAAGCGCCGGTTCCCCAGCGGGAAGAGGCCATAGCCAGTCACTGGGACAGCATTGACCTCCTGGCTAAAAGCGTGATCAGCAGGCCCGATGACAAGCCTTTTGTCTTTTATGAAGGCCCCCCCACGGCCAACGGCCGGCCGGGGATTCACCATGTCATTTCCCGCACCCTCAAAGACTCTGTCTGCCGGTTTAAGACTATGGAGGGCTACCAGGTCAAGCGCAAGGCCGGCTGGGACACCCACGGCCTGCCCGTGGAAATTGAGGTGGAAAAACAGCTCAAACTCAGCAGCAAGCAGGATATCGAAAGCTACGGAATCGCCAAATTTAACGAGAAATGCCGGGCCTCGGTCTTTACCTATGAGAAGGCCTGGCGGGATATGACCAGAAAAATGGGCTACCTGCTGGATCTGGAAAACCCGTATATCACCTTGGATAACGACTATGTCGAGTCGGTGTGGTGGCTGCTGGACCAGTTCTTTAAGCAGGGCTACATGTATGAGGGCCATAAAATTCTGCCCTATTGCCCCCGTTGCGGCACCGGCCTCGCCTCCCATGAGGTGGCCCAGGGCTATCAGCAAATTAAATCCAACACCGTGGTGGTGACTTTCCAGCGCAAGGACACCGAGGAATACTTCCTGGTCTGGACCACCACCCCCTGGACCCTGGCGGCCAACGTTGCCCTGGCTGTTCATCCGGAGGTGGTTTATGTCAAGGTGGAAAAGGAAGGCAAACTCTACTGGCTCGCCAAAGAACTGGCAAAAGCAGTCCTGGGCGAGGATTTCCGGGTTGTGGAAGAAGTATTGGGTAAAGAGCTGGAAGGCATTGAATACCATCAGCTCATGCCCTTCCTCACTGCCGACAAAAAGGCCTTTTATGTCACCAACGCCGATTATGTCACTACTGCAGACGGCACCGGCATTGTCCACATTGCCCCTGCCTTTGGCGAGGATGACTACAATGTGGGCCAGAAATACGGCCTGCCGGTCCTCAATCCCGTGGACGAAACCGGCAAATACATTGAAACCCCCTGGGCCGGCACCTTTGTTATGGATGCCGATGTGGAAATCATCAAGTGGCTCTATGCTCAGGGCAAGCTCTTTGCCAAGCAGAAAATGGAACACAATTACCCCCACTGCTGGCGGTGCTCAACTCCGCTGCTTTACTACGCCAAGCCCGGCTGGTATATCGAGATGACCCGCCTCCGGGACAAATTAATCGAAAACAACGACACTGTAGAATGGTATCCGCCTTTTGTCGGGGAGAAGCGCTTTGGCAACTGGCTGGAAAACCTCAACGACTGGGCTCTTTCCCGCACCCGCTACTGGGGCACCCCCCTGAATATCTGGCGCTGCCAGTGCGGCCATACCGAATCCGTGGGGTCCCGGGCGGAACTGAAGGAAAAGGCCATCGAAGCTGTGGATGATTCCCTGGATCTGCACCGGCCCTATATTGATGAGGTGCATCTCAGATGTCCCCAATGCCAGGGCCGGATGACCCGGGTCACCGAGGTCATTGACTGCTGGTTTGACTCGGGCTCTATGCCTTTTGCCCAATACCACTATCCCTTTGAAAACCAGGAGCTTTTTGCTAGCCAGTTCCCCGCCGACTTTATCTGCGAAGCCATCGACCAGACTCGGGGCTGGTTTTACTCGCTGCTTGCCATCTCCACCTTTATCAAGGGGGTGGCGCCCTACAAGCGGGTGCTGGTTAACGATCTCGTCCTGGATAAGGAAGGGAAAAAGATGTCCAAATCCAAGGGCAATACCGCCGACCCCTTTGAGCTCTTTGAAAAGTATGGCGCCGACGCCGTCCGCTGGTACCTGCTCTATGTATCCCCAGCCTGGATCCCAACCCGCTTTGATGCGGACGGAGTCAGCGAAGTGCTGAGCAGGTTCTTCGGCACCCTGCGCAATGTCTATACTTTTTTTGCCCTCTATGCCAATACCGATGAACTGGATCCCAGGGAATTCTTTGTCCCTGAGAATAAGCGGCCCGAACTGGACCGCTGGATAATCTCCAAATACAACAATCTCGTTAGGACAGTCAAGGAAGATATGGATGCCTATGACCTGACCCGGGCCGTTCGCCATATTCAGGACTTTGTGGTGGAAGACCTGTCCAACTGGTATATCCGCAGGGCCCGGCGCCGGTTCTGGGCTTCAGAACTGGATGATGACAAGCGGGCAGTCTACAACACCACCTACGAAGTGCTGGTGGGAATAGCTAAGCTCATTGCCCCTTATGCGCCTTTTACAGCCGAAGAACTCTACCGCAATCTCACCAATGACCCCCTCTCTGTGCACCTGACCGACTATCCCCAGCCTCAAGCCCGGCTCATTGACGCCAACGTAGAAGAGCGCATGGACTTGGCCCGCAGTCTGGTAGGCCTGGGCCGCTCCGCCCGGGAACAGGTGAAGATAAAGGTCCGCCAGCCCCTGAACAAGATTCTGGTGGCGGGGGAAAATAAAAAACTCCTCACTGGCCTTGTGCCCCTGATTGCAGAGGAGCTCAATGTCAAACAGGTGGAATTTGCCGCAGACCTCAGCCGATTTATGGAATACAGGCTCAAGCCCAACTTCCCCGCAGCCGGTCCTGCTCTGGGCCCCAAGATCAAGGAATTCAGCGGCGCCCTGGCCGGGCTGGATGCCGCCAAAGCTGCCGCCCAACTTGAAGGAGGAGAAGAAATAACCCTTACCCTTAAAGGCGAAGAGACCCTCCTTACCCGGGACCTGGTGGAGATCACCATTGTCGCCAAAGAGGGCTTTACAGTGGCCATGGAAAACAACCTCTTTGTCATCCTGGACACCACCCTGACCCAGGAACTTATCGCTGAAGGCTTTGCCCGGGAATTTGTCTCCAAGGTGCAGCAACTGCGCAAGCGCAAGGACTACCAGGTCGCCGACAAGATTCACATTGTCTATGACGGGGATGAGGAAGTGGCCAGCGCGGTTGAGGCCTTCGCCGATTATATCAGCAAGGAGACTCTGGCCCTCAGCATCCAGCGGGTGCAAGATCCGAAGCTGGAGCGGCAGAACCTCAACGACCACCTGACCGGTCTGGATACCCGACTGGCAGAGTGATACACTTGGGGATTGCCCTTTGCTGCCGCATTTTAAGAATACTCTAAGCGCGGTTTCCGCGCTTTTTTTTTGCCCCTGCCTCAGGTATAATGGAGAAAGCCCCTGGGCGGGTTCGGTGTTGGGCTTTTGCCGGGTTGCCCCTGCTCATTCCCTGGAATAATGTATAGTAGCAAAATGCAGGGAGGGGAATGTATGAAATATCATTTGCCGGTGCGCAAGCAGCCCAGGCGAGGCATATGGATCAAGCTTGGCAGAAAACCAAAGACCAGGCGGACCGGGTTTAAATCTAAATCCTGAACTAAATCTTGTCGTTCCTGAGGAACGTCGATGAACACTGATGGGGGAATTTCATGGACAGCAATCATTTCTTTACGGGCCGGGAATGCATGGGGAAAGCAGAGCGATTAATGCCCCCGGGTCTGAGGCTCCATTGGTTCCCCCGACTGGGTTCTACTAATGTCTTGTCCCTGGAAGAAGCCTGGCCTCAGGGGACGGTTATTGCCGCCGACAGCCAGGACCGGGGACGGGGCCGATTAGGACGGGTATGGCAGTCACCCCCAGGCCTTAACTTGTATTTCAGCCTGGTTTTCTACCCTTCGCTGCCCCGCCAAAATTGGGGTGGGTTTTCCCTGGCGGCGGGGGTTGCTTTGGGGCAGGCTCTGATTCCTTTTCTGCCGGAAATAGGCCTGAAATGGCCCAATGATCTGCTGGCTTCAGGGGGCAAATTAGGGGGGATTCTCTTGGAGGCCAGCGGTGACAAATTAGTGGCCGGCATCGGCCTCAATGTAAATCAGCGTTCCTTTCCCCCGGAACTCAATGCCAGATCCCTTTTAATTTGTACAGGCAAGGAGTGGCGCCGGGACCGGTTGCTGGCCTTGCTGGCCGCTGCAGTTAACAGCGGCCTGAATTTATGGGACCAGGGCAGGTCTGAGCAGGTCCTGTCCCAGTGGCGGAAACTGGATATTGTCCTGGGGAAACCGGTAACAGCTGCCCGGGGCAGAGAGGCAATCTGCGGCCAAGCCCTGGATGTGGGGCCGGAAGGCCAGCTGATTGTAGAGGATGACAGCGGAGTTCGACATTTTTTGCGCAGCGGCGAGGTTACCCTTAAGGGTCCCAAGGCATAAATTGGTTGGAAAAAGCGGCAAATAGGGCTTGTCCCCACTGCCGCTTTAATTTTATAATATAATATAAGGTTTTATGTCTACATAACAGGAATAAAGCAGGAATGACTGTATTCTTGTCGAATGTATTAATGCTGAGTACTTGCAAAGGGGTTGAACCACTTGATTTCGTTTAGCAATGTAAATTATTCGTATCAAAAAGGTACCAGCGCGTTATCTGATATCAGTTTCCATGTCGACAAAGGCGAGTTTGTCTTTCTCGTCGGCGTTAGCGGTGCTGGAAAATCTTCGGTATTAAAATTGATTTTTCGGGAAACTGTTGCCGGGTCTGGCCAGGTGGCAGTTCTCGCCCGCAATCTCAATCGCCTCCGGCGCCGGGAGGTTCCTTACCTGCGACGGCAAATCGGTGTCGTCTATCAGGATTTTCGTCTGTTGCCGGAAAAAACCGCCGCTGAGAATGTGGCCTTTGCCTTGGAAGTTATTGAGGCCAATCCCAAGGAAATTAAGCGCCAAGTGCCAAGGGTGCTGAATTTAGTCGGCCTTGGTGACAAGGGAGCGCGTTATCCCCATCAATTATCTGGCGGAGAACAGCAGCGGGTGGCTATGGCCAGAGCCCTTGTCAATAATCCCCCTCTTTTGGTCTGTGATGAGCCCACTGGCAATCTTGACCCTGACACATCCTGGCAGATAATGACCTTGCTCAGCCAAATCAATCTCCTGGGGACCACGGTGTTCATCGCCACTCATGATAAGGAAGTAGTGGACCGAATGGGCCGCCGAGTTTTGGAACTTCAGGACGGACGACTTGTACGGGATGACAGCAAAGGGGTATACCGCCATGAAGCTTAGAAACTCAGTCTATTATTTCAAGGAAGCAGCCACTGGCATTTGGCGTAACCGTCTGATGAGCCTGGCTTCGGTCATTGTCGTCGTCCTCACGCTGCTAATTCTGGGTTCTTTTACTCTCATCAACCTCAACATCCAGGCCATTACTGAAGAAATCAAAGGGCAGGTGGAGATTGTCGCCTACCTGGAAGATGGCGCCGATTCTGTTGATGCCCTCAGCCGACTGCGGGCAGAGCTGGTGGAGCTAAAAGGCGTGCAGCGGGTGACCTTTGTTTCTAAAGAGGAAGCCCTGGAACGGCTGCGGGAGCGCTTGGGCAATCAGGCTGGCATTACTGACGGTTTGGAACGCAACCCCCTGCCGGCCAGTTTTGAAATCCGGCCCCAGGATCCTGAACAGGCGGCAGTTCTCTCCGATAAAGTCGCCCGCCTGGCGGGAGTGGATTCTGTTGACTACGGCCAGCAAATAGTTGAGCAGCTCTTTGCCTTTAGCCGGGGCATTCAAGTCTTTGGCTATATAGTAATTGCTTTTTTGGGCATAGTGTCGCTCTTCCTCATTGCCAATACCATTAAACTGACAGTCTATTCCAGGCGCAGCCAGATCAACATCATGAAATTCGTCGGCGCCACTGACTGGTTTATTCGCTGGCCCTTTATCCTGGAAGGAATTTTCTTGGGGTTGTTGGGAGCATTAATTACCTATTTGCTCTTATTCTTCGGGTATGGTTTTCTCTATTTCCGGGCTAGCGCCTGGATGTACCAAAACTTCCTTTCGGTGAAAATGGTAGTTCCCGAAGTGGCAGGAAGGGAACTGCTTAGATTTTTATTTTTCATGGGCGCCGGCATCGGCGCTGTTGGCAGCGGTATTTCAGTGCGCAGGTTTCTTAAGGTATAATTTGGGAGGTGGAGAGATTTGGGCATTAAAATCAGGCACAAAGCCCTGGTCTTTATTCTAGTGATGGTTATGGCCCTGGGGCTTGTGCTGCCCGCGCATGCAGATATTGACGACTATTACGATGATCTGGAATCTATTAACGAACAGCTCGAAGAAATGAAAGAAAATCGCAAGCAGACAAAATCTGAGCTGGATCGGCTGCGGGACCTTCTCGATGATCTCGACCGGGAAATGTACAAGGCCGAGGAGGAGCTTAAAGATTTGGAGGACAAGATCCTCGCAATGGAAGAGAAGATTGCCGAACAAGAAAAGCTGATTGCTGAGGTTGAGGCTTCCATTGCCGAGACAGAAGAGTACCTGGCGATTCAGACTGAATATTTGGAGCAGCGCCTGTGCGCCATGTATAAAAACGGCAGCGTCAGCTATCTGGAGGTTCTCTTTTCCGCTTCCAGTTTCTCCGACTTCCTTTCCCGTTTTGGCTTTATCCGCCTGCTCATCGAAAGCGATACCGAACTGGTAGCAGAGATTGAGGCAACCAAAGCCAGCCTGGAGGCCGACAAGGAACTATTGGCCGAGGAATTGAGCCTTCAGATCCAGCGCCATGCCGAGCTGGATGCCGCCCGGGCCAAGGCCGAAGAAGACAAGTCCCAGCTCAATGCGAAAACCCTCCGCTATGAAGAACTAAAGGAAGAAGTCCAGGCTGAGCTTGCCAAGCAGAATAAGGGCATTGCCTCTATGGAAGAGGACCAGAAGCAGATTGAAGCAGAAATCAAGCGGCTGCTGGAATTAGAACGAGTCCGTGCCGGCAATCCGCCCTCCTTCCTTACCTGGCCAGTCCTGGGCTTTGACCGGGTGCCTTATAACATAACCAGTTCCTACGGCTGGAGGATTCACCCCATCCGAAAAGTGTGGCAATTCCATCCCGGCATTGACATAGCCCGCTACAACCGTCGGGGCGAGAGCATTGGCGGCAAGCCAATAGTAGCAGCAGCCAGCGGCACTGTGGACTTTGTCCGCAGTTACGATGGCGGCGGCTACGGCATTTATGTCCTCATCAGCCACGGCGGTGGCTATCAGACTCTCTATGCCCACATGCGTTACACAACGGTGAAAAAAGGACAAGTAGTGACCATAGGGCAGCAGATCGGTGTGGTTGGGACCACCGGTTCCAGCACAGGCAACCACTTGCATTTTGAACTCTGGGTCATGGGTGAAAAGAAAAACCCCGTTGAATTTGAATACAAGTAATAGATAAAGGCGTTTTGAATATACTTTAGATGATGTCTTGTACTGGCCATCTCTGATGGGATGGCCCTTTCATGTTCAGGAAGGATGTGGACCAGTGAATAAACGTGTATTGAGGATTTTAGGCATAATTCTGGTAATCGGGATTGTGGCCGCAGGCAGCAGCCTGGGCTATGTCATCGGCTACAGCCGGGGCATGGCCAGCGAACAGTCCCAGTGGCGTTCAGGGGAATGGGGCAAATTGGACGAGGCTCTCTTTGCCATTGAGCAGTATTATCTGCGGGAGACGGATCGGGATAAAATTCTCGAGGGTGCCCTTTACGGCCTGGTGGACAGCCTTGATGACCCCTACAGCGAATACTTGTCCATCGAAGATCTGCAGGAAATGCAAATCCAGCTTGGCGACGATTATCAAGGCATCGGCGTGGAGGTAACCCAGGAAAATAACCGGGTGACCATCATTGTTCCCTTCGCTGGTTCGCCGGCTCAGGAAGCAGGGCTGTTGCCCGGAGACCAAATTATCGAAGTCAATGGCGTCAATATCGAAGGCTTGCCCCTGACTGAGGCCGTCAAGGACATCAGGGGAGAAGCCGGCACCGAAGTCACCCTGGGCATTATCCGGGAAGGATTGCCCAGCATCTTTCAGGTAACTCTGGAGCGGGCAACCATTGAGCGCAGCACTGTGGAAACAGAGATGCTCCCCGGCGGCATCGCCTATCTTTCCCTTTCTCAGTTCGCTGATGCTTCCGGCAGCGAATTTGCCAAGGGCATCCGGGATTTAAAAAAGCAGGGCATGAAAGGGCTCGTCCTCGACCTGCGGGACAATCCCGGGGGCTATTTGGATGTGGCTGCTGAAATTGGCCGTCAGGTAGTGCCCAAGGGCCTGATTGTATACACTGAAGACCGCACTGGCAAGCGGACCAGCGAATACAGCTCCAGCCTGCGGGACAGGGGTTTTCCCATGGTCGTCCTTGTCAATGAAAACAGCGCCAGCGCGTCAGAAATTATCGCCGGCGCCCTTCAAGATAACGATGTGCCTGTAATCGGCGCTACCAGCTATGGCAAAGGCACGGTCCAGAGCTCCTATGAGCTGAAGGACGGCTCCTATGTCAAGCTCACCACCAATAAGTTCTTTACGCCCAAGGGCAAGGAAATCCAGGGTAACGGCGTCACCCCCGATTACCCAGTGCAGATGGATATGGTCAACCGCATGCCTGCCTTGCGCTTTATTGGCACCCAGGAACTGGGCAGCGAAGCTCTCCACATCTATCAATTGCAGGCCATGCTTGCGGCCATGGACTATCTCAAGGCTCAGGCCACGGGTATCTACGATCAGGCAACCGCCGATGCTGTCGCTGCTTTCCAGCGGGCTAACGGTCTGGGCCCCTCGGGAAAACTGGACAGGGAAACCACTGATGTCTTCAACCAGCGCTGGGAAAAGCACACCCGGGACAGCGACATCCAGCTGAGCAAAGCCATGGAGGTCCTGGGTCAGCTGGTTAAGGGGAATTAACATGCTGCCCTTGGCTGATCTTGTCAAGCTGATTTTTCGTGTTCTGGGTCAAGCGTTTTTTGGCTGGGTTCAATATCCTGGTCTCCTTTACTATCCCTTCATGCTGGCAATTGTTCTTTCTATCGTCTTTCGTCAGTTCCGCCGTCAGGCCAAACTGGAGGAGCATCTTTATGGTGCTCCTTTTTCCCAACCTTGGCGCCAACTCCTGATATCCATGGGTTTCGGCCTTGCCGGCGGCATTCTGGCCAGCTTTCTCATGGTCTTCCTGGGGCTGCCCCTGTCGGAAGAGCTGGGGCTGATCTTTGTCTGGCCGGTGGTGCTGGTGCTCATGCTCATCAACCCCCGCTTTATGTGTTTCGCCTATGGCGGCGGCGTAGTAGGGGTGGTTTCCTTGCTGCTCCGGGGGCTGAACCTGCTTTTCCCCGGCCTTGGCAGCATTGGTTTTTTTGCTTCTCTCATGGCTGTGGACCTGCCTGCCCTCATGGCCCTGGTGGGCGCTTTGCACCTGACTGAGAGTTTTCTCATCTACATCAGCGGCCATATCAACGCCAGCCCCGTCATCCTTCAGAACCCCCGGGGCAAGGTGGTGGGGGGCTTTATGCTCCAGCGCTTCTGGCCCCTGCCGATTACCGCTTTGCTGGTGGAACTGGTCAGCGCTGCCGAGCCAATTGGCGGCGGCGTGCCCATGCCCGCTTGGTGGCCGCTGCTGCAGCCCCGGCTGCAGCCGAATCCAGGCCTAATGCTGAGTTATGTCCTTTTTCCCATTGTCGCCGCCCTGGGTTACTCAGATATTGCCGTTTCCACCACCCCCAGAGAAAAGAGCCGGATTTCTGCCGGCCGTCTGGCTGTCTACAGTATAGGGCTGCTGCTCCTGAGCCTGCTCTCCGGACGCCTGCCTTTTCTCCAGATCCTGCCGGTTATCTTCGCCCCTCTGGGTCACGAATACCTCATCCAGGCAGGCAACCGCCGGGAATGGAGCTCTCCTCCCCGGTTGAGCCAGCCACAAAGAGGAGTGAAACTCCTGGCAGCGCTGCCGGGGTCTCCTGCTGCCCTCCAGGGACTGGGCAGCGGCTGGACCCTCCTCAGGGTCAACGGTGTTGAGATCAACAGTCGCCGGGAACTGGCCGGGGCTCTTAACGTCTTTCCCGGCTTGGCGGAAATAGAAGCAGTCTCCCCCGAGGGAGTGACAAAGACGGTCCGAATCCATCAAAGTCAGGGCAAGTTGGGCCTTATCCCTGTTCCCGATGCCAGTGACGGAGGCCCTTACTTGAAAATGGCTGGGCAGGGCTTTTTGCAGCGGCTGTGGGATAAGTTGAAAAAGAAACAGTCTGGTGCATGAGCATCAGACTGTTTTATGCTATAATCCTATTCAGCCAAAAACCTCTCAAGCAGAATATCTTCCATATTCCTTCTCCCGTCAATTACTGCCAACACCCAAATCCTGTCTGCATCAATCTTATAAATTATTCTCCAGGGCGGGCAAATTAACTCCCGGTAGGTGGTAATGCCCAGACTGTATAACTCGGGAACAATTCTTCCCCGGAAGGGCATGGCCCAAAGGCTTTTAGCCTTCTCTTTGATCACGGAATATGCCTTTTTTGCCTGAGCTTTTTTAGCTGCAAAGTATTGAAGAATTTGCTTCAGGTCCTGCTGTGCTGTTTCAGTCCATAATACCTGGAAATGCTTTTCAGTCATGATTAACATCAAAGCTGCGGTCCATGGCGGCAAAGAAGTCTTCCTGGGACATAACTTGCTTTTGGCTAATATCCTGTTCCCCTTGAGCCAGCAGTTTTAACAGACCGATAGCCTTTTTCATCTTCTCGTAGGACTCAGTGTCCAGCAGCACAGCTTTGGTCTCCCCATTTTGGGTGACATAGACAGGTCTGCGGGTTTCGTTAACCTGTGCCAAAATTTCCGCAGCATTTGCCTTAATGTAGGAAATGGGCCGGATATCTTCTTTGCTGTTCATCACTATCACCTCGGTACAAATATAGTACCAAATTGAGACCACATTGTCAATCCTTGGATACCGATTGAAATATGTACATTGCCCCCGGACTGGCCGGAATATCACAGCTTCTGGGGAGTATACACGTTAATTTCTTTGTGGTAAAATAGAAACACCTGTTCGCAGCAGAAAGAGGTGAAGGTATGGAAAGCAAATTTAAACTGGTTTCCGACTATCAGCCCCGGGGGGATCAGCCCCAGGCAATTGAGGAGCTGGTGCAGGGGTTAAATGAAAATCTGCGCCATCAGACCCTGCTTGGCGTTACCGGCTCCGGCAAGACCTTTACCATTGCCAATGTCATCGCCCAGGTGCAGCGGCCCACCTTGGTCATTGCCCATAACAAGACCCTGGCGGCCCAGCTCTGCAGCGAATTCAAAGAATTCTTCCCGGAGAATGCGGTGGAATATTTCGTCAGTTACTATGATTATTACCAGCCTGAAGCCTACATTCCCCATACCGACACCTATATTGAAAAGGACGCTGCCATCAATGAGGAAATCGACAAGCTGCGCCACTCAGCCACCAGTGCTCTCTTTGAGCGCAGGGATGTCATCATTGTGGCCAGCGTCTCCTGTATCTACGGCCTGGGCTCTCCGGAAGAGTACCGCAAGCATGTGCTTTCCCTGCGGGTGGGCAGCGAGCATCCCAGGGACAAGGTGTTGCGCCGCCTGGTAGAGATGCAGTATGCCCGCAACGATGTGGACTTTCACCGCAGCACCTTTCGGGTGCGTGGAGATGTGCTGGAGGTGTTTCCTGCCGGCACCAGCGACCGGGCCATCCGGGTGGAGTTCTTCGGGGATGAGGTGGAGCGGATTACCGAAATCGATTGCCTCACCGGCGATATCCTGGGAGACCGCAGTCATGCGGCGATTTTTCCCGCTTCTCACTTTGTCACTTCCAAAGAACTGATGGAGAAAGCTGTCCAGGGCATTGAGGCCGAACTGGAGGAACAGCTGGCCCGGTTTAAGCGGGAGAACAAACTCCTGGAGGCTCAGCGCCTGGAGCAGCGGACCCGCTATGATCTGGAAATGATGCAGGAAATGGGCTTCTGCCAGGGCATTGAAAACTATTCCCGCCACCTGGCCGGCCGCCCTGCCGGCAGCAGGCCCGCCACCCTCATTGACTACTTTCCTAAAGACTTTCTCCTGGTGGTGGATGAATCCCATGTCACTCTGCCCCAGGTCCGGGGAATGTATAATGGCGACCGTTCCCGCAAGACGGTGCTGGTGGAGCACGGCTTCCGCTTGCCCTCGGCCTTGGACAACCGGCCCCTGGTCTTTGCGGAATTTGAAAGCCTGGTGCCCCAGGCCATATATGTCAGCGCCACCCCCGGTCCCTATGAAGAGGAGCACAGCACTCGGGTGGCAGAGCAGATCATACGTCCCACCGGCTTGGTGGACCCCAAGATAGTTATCAAACCGGTAACCGGTCAAGTAGACGACCTTATGGAGGAAATCCGCCAGCGGGTGAAGATTGGAGAACGGGTGCTGGTCACCACCCTGACCAAGCGCATGGCCGAGGACCTTACCGACTATCTGCGGGAGGCCGGCATCAAGGTGCGTTACCTCCATTCAGACATCGACACTTTGGAGCGTATGGCAATAATCCGGGATTTGCGCCAGGGGGAATTTGATGTTCTGGTGGGCATCAACCTGTTGCGGGAAGGCCTGGACCTGCCCGAGGTATCTCTGGTGGCCATCCTGGACGCAGATAAAGAAGGCTTTCTCCGTTCCGATCGGGCCCTCATTCAAACCATGGGCCGGGCCGCCCGCAATGTCAACGGCCGGGTGGTCATGTATGCCGACCAGGTAACAGACTCCATGCAGCGGGCGGTGGAAGTCACCCTGCGCCGCCGCCAGCTCCAGATGGAATATAATGAGATCCACGGCATCGTGCCCCAGACCATCAAAAAGGGAATCCGCTCGATAATTGAGGCCACCAAGGCGGCGGAAGAAGGGGCCAAGTACACCGCGGACAAGAAGGGCCTGAGCAAGGATGAACAGACCCGTCTGCTCAAGCGCCTGGAGAAAGAAATGCAAGCGGCAGCCAAGGCCCTTGAATTTGAACAGGCCGCATATTTGCGGGATATAATAATTCAATTAAAGAGCAAGGAATGAGACAGTATGGCAAGATATATATCAGTCCGGGGCGCCCGGGTTCACAATTTAAAAAATGTCAGCCTGGACATCCCCCGGGATAAGCTGGTGGTGATGACGGGCTTAAGCGGCTCGGGGAAATCTTCCCTGGCCTTTGACACCATCTATGCCGAGGGCCAGCGCAGATATGTGGAATCCCTGTCGGCCTACGCCCGCCAGTTCTTGGGTCAGATGGATAAACCCGATGTGGATTCCATTGAAGGCCTGTCCCCGGCGATTTCCATCGATCAGAAGACTACCAGCCGCAATCCCCGCTCGACGGTGGGAACGGTCACAGAAATCTATGACTATCTGCGCTTGCTTTACGCCCGCATCGGCCGCCCCTATTGTCCTGCTTGCGGCATTCCCATCAGTCAGCAGACGGTGGAGCAGATGGTAGATGCAATCCTCCAGCTGCCCCAGGGCAGCAAAATCCTCATTCTTGCCCCCATGGTCCGAGGCCGCAAGGGAGAACATGCCAAAGTCCTGGAAACCCTGGCCAAGGATGGCTATGTGCGGGTGCGGGTGGACGGGGAAGTGCGTCTGCTGGAAGAAGAAATTGAGCTGGAGAAGAATAAAAAGCATACCATTGAGGTGGTCATCGACCGCCTGGTGGTGAGGGAGACAATTGCCCAGCGTCTTGCCGACTCCCTGGAAACTGCCCTTAAATTGTCAGGGGGCATGGTGTTTATTAATCTTGCCGCTGAAGACAAGGATATTGTCTTCAGCCAGAACTTTGCCTGCCATGAATGCGGTTTCAGCTTTGAGGAGATTTCCCCCCGGGTGTTTTCTTTCAATAATCCCTACGGGGCCTGTCCCGAATGCACCGGCCTCGGCTATCACCGTCAGCCCGACCCGGATTTGATCATGCCCGACCCGGAAAAGAGCATCAGCCAGGGGGGCATTGCCCTCTGGAGCAATGCCGCAGATTCATATTATATGAATCTCCTCAGGGAGGTAGCTGCCGCCAAGGGCATCGACCTCAACAAGCCTGTAGGCCATCTGAGCGAGCAAGAGCGGGATATTCTCCTCAACGGAACCGACGGCACTTATACCGTTACCTATGCTCCCAACCGCAAAGTGGCTCCCAGGACTTATCAAGCCCGCTACCGGGGGGCGGTGAATTGGCTGAAAATCAGATACCGGGAAACTTCTTCCGATGGTGTCCGGGAATTTATGGAGCAGTTTATGAGTGAACGGCCCTGCCCCACCTGCGGCGGCAGGCGTCTGCGCCCCGAGAGTTTGTCTGTGCTTGTGGGAGGCAAGAATATTGCCGAGGCCACCGCCCTGACGGTAGGGAGGGCCCGCGACTTTTTCGCTTCCTTGGCGCTGACGGAAAGGGAGCAGATGATTGCCCGCCTGGTCCTCAAGGAAATCAATGAGCGCCTGGGCTTTCTTGTGGATGTGGGTCTGAATTACCTCACACTGGACCGGGCCTCCGGGACCCTGTCAGGCGGCGAGGCCCAGCGCATCCGCCTGGCCACCCAGATCGGCTCGGGTCTCACCGGGGTGGTGTACATCCTCGATGAGCCCAGCATCGGCCTGCACCAGCGGGACAACGCCCGCCTCCTTGGGACCCTCAAGCGCCTGCGGGATTTGGGCAACACCCTCATCATCGTCGAGCATGATGAGGACACCATGCGCACCGCCGACTGGATTGTGGATATCGGACCCGGCGCCGGCGCCGCCGGCGGCGAAATTGTCGCCCAGGGCACACTGGAAGATATCGCTAAGGTCCCCCAATCCATTACCGGCCAGTACATCAGCGGAGAGCGCTTTATCCCCATGCCGGAAAAGCGCCGTCCCGGCAACGGCCAGTTTGTCACCATCAAGGGGGCCAGGGAAAATAACCTGAAATCCCTGGATGTCTCTTTCCCCCTAAACAAATTCATCTGCGTCACCGGCGTATCCGGCTCCGGCAAGAGCACTTTGGTCAATGAGGTGCTATACAAGGCTCTGGCCCAGAAGATCTCCAGGACTCGGGCCAAGCCAGGCGCCCATGATAGCTTAGAAGGCCTGGAGTATGTCAACAAGGTCATTGAAATCGACCAGTCTCCTATCGGCAGGACGCCCCGCTCCAACCCCGCCACCTACACCGGCCTCTTTGACTTTATCCGCACCCTCTACTCCGAGACCAATGAAGCCAAGGCCCGTGGTTACAAACCCGGCCGCTTCAGCTTTAATGTCAAGGGAGGGCGCTGCGAAGCCTGCCGGGGGGATGGCATCATCAAGATTGAAATGCATTTTCTCCCGGATGTGTACGTGCCCTGCGAAGTCTGCCACGGCGCCCGCTACAACCGGGAGACCCTGCAGGTCAAGTTCAAGGGCAAGTCCATTGCCGATGTCCTCGACATGCAGGTAGAAGAAGCCTTGGATTTCTTCGCCAATATCCCTCGGATTCAGCGCAAGCTTCAGACCATCTTTGACGTGGGTCTGGGCTACATTCGCCTGGGCCAGCCCGCCACCACCCTCTCCGGCGGCGAGGCCCAGCGAGTGAAGCTGGCCACCGAACTCAGCCGCAGGGCCAACGGCGGCACAATCTATATCCTGGACGAACCCACCACCGGCCTGCATATCGACGACGTCTACCGCTTATTGCGGGTGCTGGACCGCCTGGTGGAAGAAGGCTCCACGGTGATAGTCATTGAGCATAATCTGGATGTCATTAAGACGGCGGATTATATCATCGATCTGGGTCCCGAAGGGGGCGATGCCGGCGGCTCAGTGGTGGCCATCGGCACCCCCGAAGAAGTGGCCAGGAATCCCAAGTCCTACACCGGCCAGTTCCTGGCTCCGGTCCTAAAAAGGAAGTAGCAGAACACCCTCCTGATTACATGCTTCAGGAGGGTGTTTTTTTATCTACTAAAGATTGCCAGTTGAAAAAGGAAAAAATGAACTTATGTAGAAGTTAAAAGAAGAAAAGATTGAATAATCTCCAGCATTGTATTTTGCGAAGATACCGAAGCAGATTTCCAGGCAATAGCGCCGGACACTTGTATGGGTTCAGCCCTTAGGACCTTGGCGGCAAAGAGTCAGCTAAATAGCAGAGTCGCTAACAATATTGTTTCCGTTGCGGCCAAGGGGGCGTAAATATGTGGTTGAGCGTCAATCAAAGCATCGATGCTGCTAATAAGGCTTTTAAGACTATTGGAGTAGTTGAGTACAGAAGCTGGTGGGAGCCAGTATCGCTATTCTGACCATGAACCGGGTAAATGTAATGCAAATATTAACCGCAAAGGAGTAGAGAAA
>ENA-UOOH01000866-UOOH01000866.1-fermentation-metagenome-genome-assembly--contig:-NODE-866-length-32128-cov-33.086178_pt1 | contig 32128 bp, 19 predicted proteins | sample MGYA00245778_ERZ724025 | MGnify/ENA primary metagenome ERZ724025 (study PRJEB28704, sample SAMN03018313) | fermentation metagenome | biome: anthropogenic terrestrial biome; feature: soil; material...
CCGCTGATCTCTTCCATGGTGGATTGTCCGGCAAAGCTGTAGGGTAAACCGGCGATCAGCATGCCATGATGCAACAGAACGGTATGGAAGCTGAGTATCGTGCTTTCCTGCCCGCCATGTTGGGTGCCGGTAGAGCTGAATACGCTGCCGATCTTTCCAACCAGGGCGCCCTTTGCCCACAAAGCACCGGTTGCATCCAAAAAGGTTTTCATCTGCGCGGGCATCATACCAAATTTGGTGGGAACGCCAAAGATGATGGCGTCGTAATCCGCCAATTCGGAGGGATTCGCTACAGGGATGTGTGCGAATGCTTTTTGAGCGTCTATGGCACCGATCTGGGTCAGAATGTCTTCATTGAGGGTTTCCGGTACGCGTTTCAGTACCACTTCCACGTTTTTAACGCTTGACGCGCCTTCTTTCACGGCTTCCGCCATCTGATATATGTGTCCGTAGGTCGAGTAAAACAGGACAAGTATTTTCATGGTTATCTTCCTTTATCTTTTATAAAATAGTGAAGACAAGATAAGCCAAATATCCCACTTGTCAAGTAGGACTTTGATAAATCAGGATTCTGCCAACTCTTTGATGGAGTTGATCAGGTCGTCAATATGCTCTTCCAGTGTGTTGAAAGAGCACATCAGGCGTACTTCGTTGCGAGCTTCGTCCCAAGTGTAGAACATATATTTTTCCTGTAGAGGAACCAGCCATGCTTTCGGCAGTATGGCAAATACGGAATTTACATATACTTTTTGCGTAATCTTGATTTGTTTAAATTCTGCCAGTCTTTGAGCCAGCAAACGGGCCATGGCGTTTGCGTGCCGGGCATTTTTGAGCCACAGATCTTTATCTAGATACGCTTCGTATTGGGCAGAGATGAAGCGCATTTTGGAGAAAAGCTGATTGCACTGTTTGCGATAGAAGCGCATTTCGGAGCTCAGTTCGGGACGGAAGCTGATGATAGCCTCGCCAAAGAGCAATCCATTTTTGGTTCCGCCAAAGCTAACGATATCTGCGCCGGCATCCTTGGTCATGGTTTTCAGATCGACCTCGAGCGCGGCAGCGGCATTGGCCAATCTGGCGCCATCGATGTGCAGCAACATGTTGTGAGCATGCGCGAAATCCGCCAGAGTTTTGATCTCTTCCACGCTGTATAGTGTGCCATACTCCGTGCTTTGGGAGATGGATAAGATTTTGAATTGGGAATGATGTTGGTCCCGATCTCCCAGCAGGCGGGGAGCGATCAGATCCGGGCTTAGCTTGCCGTCTTTGGTTTTGATGGGGCTGAGGCGGGCCTGGGTGCATTTTTGTACCGCACCGCATTCATCCACATTGATATGCGCGCTTTCGGCACAGATGATGGCATTGAAAGAATGAATCAGAGATTGCAGGGCAACCACATTCGCACCGGTTCCCGTGATCACCAGCGAGGCCTCACATTCACCACCAAACAGCGCCTCCAATGCCCTTATCACGTCTTGAGTGAGGGGATCATCGCCATAGGCGGGGCAAAAACCGGTATTTACCTTTTGCAAAGCAGAGAATACGGTGAAGTGAATTCCACTGTGATTGTCGCTGCCAAAACTGATGGGAAACATTGCATACTCCATATCTTTTATTGAGATTCAGTTTAAAAAGCCTCAGCCTTTATGTCAAGAGGGATTCTGTGGGGTGGCGAAAATTTGTCCCAGAGCTGTCCGCCATACAGATAGAAAAGGGAATATATCCCGATGTTCTTTGCCGTGTATAGAGTGAAATTGAGAGCAAGAAGAGCAAGATAGGCAGCATAGCCCTCTATCTGTCCGGGCAAAAAATCCGGACAACAAAAAAACCGGCTCTCGGTGGAACCGGTTTGATAATTGATTGGATTTGTTTAGAAGCTAACGCCCAGAGTGCGATCCAACAGATATATCTGCCAGGGATTGCTGGTGGAAGGCACCTGGCTGACGTTCTTGATGTTGAATACAAATTCATATTGGGCAGTAAGGCCGCTTACATTGAAGGGAATGATGAGGCTGACGGTCTTGTCCTTATAGCGTTGTGCCTCGCTAAAATCGATGGGGAATAGGGGACGTTTTGCCCATACACCGGTTGTGGATTGGTAGACGTGATCTTTGGAAAACAGGCTCTCAGTGATGTTTCCTCTGCGCGCGATCACGGTAGGAGTCTGGGGATTGTTGCGCTCGGAGTATTTGGTGGAGGAGGCCAAAACGCCTCTTCCGATCTTATCCACATCCATATACGCGGCTTCATCCCAGTCTATGGTAAGAGTTTCTTCACTTTTGTTGTACAAGCTTAATTCCCAGCCGGATTCATCGGCGCTCCAGATGCTGCGGAAGAGGTCGTCTTCATAAGCGTAGCGGGCAATGCCCATGGTGGTATCCGCCACAGGGGCCTGATAGCGTTGATTGATGTCGCTGGCTTTGCGCACGCGGGCAAGCTCGATATCGTATTTAACGATCATTTTCTCTGCGGATCCGGTGACAGAGCATCCGAAAACACCCAACAAGACGGCGGCTAAAAGTATAAAAATCAGGGATTTCCTCATTTCTTCTCCTTAGTTTCTCAATAAGTGATTACAGTTTGATGCGCTTATGCTTTGCTGTCAACAAAAATCTGTCCCATCAAAACATGGCATTCACCAAGTCGTCTAGATCTACATCACCAAAATACGACCGATAGGCGCGGCGTTCAAAAACCTCACGCACACTTTCTTTGGTGTGGGACACTCCGCTGAAGCCGGATTCCAGTTCACGCAGATCTTTGGAACCGAAGAAATCGCCGAATATGCGCAGGCTGGTAATGATGCCATTGGCTACATCCAGATAGAATTCGATGGTGCCAACCTTGGTTTTGATGGCGTTGGCAAGGTTGTATTGGGGGCTTTTACCATAGTTCCACTCCCAGGTTCCATATTTGCGATCCACCAATTCCTGCACGGCCTGGCGGTCGTCGATGGTAAGAGTGTAGTCCCGGGCATCAGGATGGAGGCTGTGCACTTTATCGCGCACCAGGGGGATAAATTCACCCAGTTTCATGGGTTTAGACAGGTGATCGATCACGTTAGTCACTCTGGATCGCACCGATTTTACCGCTTTGTCGGAGAATTTGACGGGATTCACTTTGAGGGCTTGCACCAGAGATTCCACATGTGAATTGAACAGTATGGTGCCGTGTTGCAGAGTTGTACTGTTTTGCACCAATTTGGCGTTACCGGAAAATTTCGTCCCCTTTATGGTAAGGTCGTTGCGGCCTTGTAACATCGCCGGGACACCGAGTTCGTTCAGCACATCCAGAACGGGTTTGGTATAGCGTTTAAAGTTTGCGGTTTCATCGTCTGCATTGCGCATGATGAAACTGAAATTCAAGTTTCCCAAGTCGTGGAACACAGTACCACCCCCGGTTAATCTGCGCACCACGGGGATTTCATGGTGTTGGACCCATTGGTAATTGATCTCCGCCAGAGTGTTCTGAAATCTGCCCACAATGATGCAGGGTTCGTTGATGTACAGAAGGAAGCAGTCTTGCGTGATATTGTTTAGCAGATACTCTTCGAGGGCGATATTGAAGGGGGCATAATTTGAGGGACTGAAAATACTAATCATAGAGGATCCTTGTTGGAAATATAAGATTGAAGTTTGTAAAGGCCATGCTTTGAGATGCAAGAAAGCGCACGGCCTTCATCGCTTTCGTTTAAGCTTGTGGATTTTGAGCAGTAAAAAACTCACGATGCTGAACATGGTGATGATCTCACGGACAGACACGATAGGATAGAATTTTGCCTTTTCATCCTTGATAAGAAATATGCCTACCGGGTCCGTTTTTACGCTGCCACCACCACCGGCACCCTCATTTTGGCCGGATTGACCCGGATCTTCGCTTTCATTGCAGGGAGCTTCTTTCTTCTTTTTGGATTGCGGAGATTTTCCCCCTCCGCCACCAAACATGAAGGATACGCGAGCCACCGGAACAATTGAGACATCGCCTATCGGGGATGGACTGCCGATACTGAGATTCGCGCCCGCACCGCTTTGGATTGCACTTTTGACTTTTGAAATAATGCTGTCTACTTTCATATTTAACTCCTTCAGCTGTGCTTCTGATACATTTGGGAGAAACACGGGTTTCTTGTCAAGCAAAAAGCCCCGGAACTGCTTCCGGGGCCGATTCTATCTGTGCTGATAACGGAATCTATTCCATCAGCATCATCTTTTTAGTGCTACGGTAATGCCCGGCAGACATGCGATAGAAATACACTCCACTGGAGAGCGGATTGCCTCGATGGTCTTTAGCATTGAATACCAGGCGATATCTACCTGCTGGCTGTTCTTCATTCACCAGAGTACGCACAAGCTGACCCTTCAGGTTGAAGACATCGATGCGGACTTTGCCGGCATCTTTGAGGTCATAATTGATTGTGGTTTCCGGGTTGAAGGGGTTTGGATAGTTGGATTTCAGCACCGTAACGGTAACCGGAGTCACATCATCTTCATTTGATACATGGATCAGGTTGAAGTTCACAGTCACGTTTTGTCCTGCAGCCACAGTAGCATTGGCATATTCCAGGGAGTGGTAATCCGTCTTGCTGGCGGTGAGGGTATAGGTGCCCGCCGGTACGGCAAGAACATAGTATCCCTGGCTGTTTGTGGTGGCAGACAAGCCGGTATTGGTGCTGACTGTAGCGCCTGCGATTCCCGCTCCGGCATTTGTCACGCGTCCTTGGAAGTTTCCGGTCTGCTGATCTTTGAGCATCGTATTTGAGAAGGCAGGGCTGGACAGAACCTCGGATGTGTAAACAGCTTTCACCGCCCATCTGTAGCTGCCGTTGGGCAAGCTATTCCAGCTTTCGTCTTCATAGTTTGTGTTGCTGGTTAATTCCTCATTGAGCAGAGTCCATTCGTTTTCGTTATCCTCGGTACCCTCAACCATGCGCCATACCCGATAGCCGACCAGAGATCTGCTGTTTACGCGGGTATTTGAGGCAGGTGCAGCACTGCGCAAAGCATTGTTTTGCATCCGTAGTGTGTTTTCTGAATTCGTGCTTTTGGCGCCGGGATTGGGGCTGCTGAGGGTTGTGGATACTCTTTCCACAAAGTTGCCTATGTAGATATTATCGACATACCACACTTCCCAGAGCCCTGCATTATCCGGGGGATCTTGCGCGTGGAAAGCAATCTGCAATTGCTGACCATTGTAGGCGCTGAGATCCACCTGGATAGGTGTGTCGTAATGGTTCGCGCCCATTGGCTGAGTGGCACCATCCCAAAGGACATCCCATGTCGCACCGTAATCCGGGGATACTTTCACATAATAGTGATCGCCCATGGGGGAGCCCATATTGAGATAAGTATCGAAGGTCATATAGGCATCCGGTGGGCAGTTGAATACGGATGTGATGAGCCATTCGTCCTGATGCCCGTCGTACCAGGTGAGTCCGGTTTGATAGTTGCCATCGGTAGGAACCACCGGCACAGCATCGCTGATAACGCTGTATCTGCCCCAAGTGGGAAGCACACCAAGAGTATTGGGGCCACCGGTACAGGTGATGATCTGAGACCATTCTGTGGGCGGGAAGATATCGCTTTCGAAGCTTTGCACCATCTCCATAGCGTTGGGATCGGGAGCGTTCCAGACGATATCGATCGAACTGGCAGTTTCGCTCAGTTCGGCAGTTACCGCGGTAGGCGCATAGGCGATCTCGGACATAATGACGATTCCCATATTGTAATCTGTGTCGCCTACTTCTATGGTTCCGCTGAGGCTGCTGTATCCCGGAGCGGAAATTGAGTATTGATAGCTGTTGTTGGCATATACTTCAGCTTCGGATTGGAATTCGCCTTGAGCATTTGTGCTGTAAGTGTAATTTGCATATCCCTGCAGACGGATGCTGGCTCCGGCGATGCCGGAAGAAGTATCGCTGGCCTGGATGGTTCCAAATACGGATACTTTGGGCATGGGTTGCAGGGTGATATTCACGATCTCGGTTTCATCTTCTTCCAGTTCGAAGGCATAATCCTGGCTGATGTAGCCGTAGGTGCTGAAGCCCAGGCTGTATTCGCCGGGGAGTATATTCGGTATGAAGAATTCGCCCAGCGCGTTTGTGCTTGTGGTGGGATTGCCGCTGAGAGTGATGTCCACTCCTTCCAGAGGAACGCTGTTTTCGCCCAGTACTGTACCCTGGATGTGGCCTACTCCGCCGGGGATCACCACAAAGGTGGTCTTGGGGAATTGGCCCGTGAGTGTTCCATCGGGTGGATTGGCGGGATCATATTCAGTGGTGTCGCTGTATATATTGCGGCTACGATTAGTTCCTACTGTTTGGGTTTTGAAGTATTTTCCTGAGGACCAACCTGTATCCATGGGTCTTTGCACCATCATCACCAGGTTTCCGCCATCCAGATGCATGTAGTATTCGGGGAATTGGAAGGATACCATGCCTTCTCCCGCGGGGTAGCTCATCATCCCATCATAGACCAGAGTAAGATCGGTGGATGGGATCCAGCCGGTAGATAGATCGGTCTGAGTAGTGGAACCCAGCCAGATTTTTACCGGTTTATCGGGATGCGCTTCATTGAAGTTGGTGTAGAATCTCACCCCGGTGATCATACCCACAAAACCATTCATATCTTCAACGCTATAGATGGTTTCGAATAAGGAGTTTTTGTAATAGAAGTTGATCGGGATATAGGCTTCTTGATCGCCAATGCCGATATTGATGTCGTTTACCCCGGTTCCACTAAGCGTTATGGTATGGCTTTCGCGGTTGGAATTGTTCGATCGGTTGCCTATGCTGTTTTTGACAGCGGCGTTCGCGTTCATAGAGCCAAACACATGACGGGTTCCCTGATCATCGACAATAGTGATGGTCGCGGTGTCTTCGTTTAGAGAATTTGGAGTATAGGTTGTAGTGATGGTGATGGTTTCTTCGTTCAAGAGATCGGTCGGTAAAGCCGGTAGGCCGCTGAGGGCGAAGGTGCCGCTTCCGGAAATCGTGATGGACTCGATACCCAAAGTGCCGCCGCCGATGTTTGTGATTACGAAGTCCTGGATAGCGGAGCCACCCAGATTCACATCACCAAAATCCCATGCCGTGTGACTGAGAGCAAACTCCGGTGTACCGGTCATCGCGAAGTTCTGAGTGGTCTCTTCATCCACATTGATAGTAACGGTATGGCTAACGGGAGTGTAGCCGTATTTATCGGCAGTAACCGTGTGTGTGCCAATCGGCGCATAGGGAAAGCTATAAGCCCCGGTAATGTCACTGGTCGCAGTGAACACGGTTTCTTCGATGGTAACAGTCACGTTGTTGAGCGGGTTCCCATTTTCAGTAATGACGCCGCTGAGGCTGCCCATGTCTTCCACGTTCAGGTAGAACCTGGTATTGGCACGGTTTACAGACAGAGTTCCGGATGTAGCGGCATCCGCGGGACTTGAGTCACTCTGATAGCGCAGAGAACTGCTATTGGTGGTGGGAGTGTAATAAACTCCCGCGTTTCTGGTGTAACCACCGGGGATCAGATCGGTAAGTATATCCACGATCACGTTTGAAGCACCATCCCAGATGAAGGGATTGGTGAACACATGCATGTTCCATCCATTTTGAGGCAGGAAGTTTTCATGATGCCATACCTGAGTATATTCGCCGGCCTCGAAAGTGGTGCTAAGCTCCGTAAGAGTGGTTGTCTTCAAGCGGATTCTGTAGTTCGGCATCGGAGAGCAGGTTCTGACGTCCTGTACATTGAAGGCCAAGGCGTAGATCATGCCTGGAACACAGCCATGAGATATCAAATCCGCGGCAGTATAGAGATACTGCTGGCGGAAGTTTTTGTACCAGGTGCCATAGGGTGTGGGTGTACCGGTCTCGGTATTGACGTCTGTGCCGTTGCCCACTTCCACGATGAACACATCTTCCGCAGTAACGTTCAGGTTTATGCTGGGTGTTACGTCGTTATCCGGGTTCACATCGCCGGTAAGTATCACTTTACCATAGATGGAGGTCAAGCCTTCCACTGTGGGAGTCCAGCTAATGGGTACTTCCACGGTGGCACCGGCTGTTACAGACGGGCCGGCAACCGAGGCAAGCTCGTTGTCCAGGGAATCATAGAGTTTTACCAGATAATCATCCTGAGTGGCAGTACCGTTGTTGTATACGCTTACGTTGAAGCTTGTCTCAGTGTTTACCGGAGGAGTGCTGTTCCCGGTGATGGCAAGGGCGGCAAGGTCGTTCGGCGCGATCAGTTCCAGGCTCACATCATCGATGTAGATGGTGCGATAAGTGGAGCCCAAACCATGTCTGGCAGCGATGAATTGGCCGGCGGGAGTGTGCCCGGTGAAGTTTACCACATATTCATTCCAGTTGGAAACAACATTCAATTGCTCCACTAAAACAAAGGATGAGGCATCATCGGGGCTCGCCATGGTGCCGATGTCCAAAACATAGTTCGTGCCACCTTTGGCCATGATTCTCAAGCGAATGTTGTCCACCTCGATATCTTCAGAGATGGGCGGGGAGATCAAATAGAGCTCTGCAGCGGCGTCAGAGGAATTTGCCATTTGCACGCAATTGGGAGCGCTAAATGGTGAGGAGGTGCTGGTTCTCAGATAAGCCGAGGTGGTCGTGGCATTGTAAATGGTGCTCCAGCCCAGAGGGAAATCCGGCACTACAGCTGTATCCCAGTTTTCACCGACAGGCAGGGTGTAGATGGTGGCGTCCAATCCGATACCGCTGAGAGGCAAGTTGTGAATCTCGCGGCCCAGGTCGTCCGTGATGCTGATCGTGGCGCTATGTTCGCCTTCTGAATCGGGAGCGTAAACCGCATTGAACACGATCGATTCTCCAACGCTAAGGCTGGCAGGCAAAGTAGGCAGATCAGTCAAAGTAAAATTGGGATTGGCAGGTAGATTTATACTGCTGATGCCCAATTCACCAATTCCGGTATTGGTGATACGGAATTGTTGACCGGGTGAGGCACCCAAAAGCACCGTGCCAAAATCGTGGGATTCCGGAACGATGGTGCATACGGGAGTGCTGGGAGTCTGCCGCACTTGCACATTATCCACGAAGAAATCGTTGTCTCCGCCGGAAACGGTGGATTCACCGTAGAAAGCAAAGAACTTGATCCCCGTCATCCCGGTAAGGAATAGAGTAACTTCTTCTCCGGTGTGAGAAATCTGGTTGTACACATATTCGCTGCCGGTGTTGTTCCATTCTCTGAGGGTAGTGGGATTGCTCATATCCTGAAAGTCGCTGACTGCCACGATGAACTTATCATCCAGTTGAGAGGTGGGATCTTCAATAGGGTTGCTGTTGGCGTAGTCGGTAAGACCCATGTCAAATTTCAGCTCATAACTGCCATCCGGAAGGTTTACCGGTGGTGTGACCAGCCAGCCTTTGCGCGTAGTACCGTAGATGTTGATCTTGGCGGCGTTGTTGCCGGAAGGTCCATTCAACCATTCGTCTCTGTACCATTGAGTCGTGGTGCCGTCTATATTGGGATACAATCCGCTGAGTTGGGTCCAATATTCTACCGGCCAATCGGTAGTAACAGTACCAAAATCCTCGATCCAGGGGAAAGTGGAGATGATGGGATCGTAGCTGGAGCCGGTCAAAGGCAGTTCCAGCGTGCCGGCATTGGACGCAATGCTGATGCTGCCGGTATGTTCACCAACCACCGTAGGTAAAAACTGAACGCTGAAGGTAACCGTTTCTCCATTGAGCAGGTTTGCCGGACTAAAGGGCTCGTTGAGGCTGAAGGATTCACCGGATACTGTAACACTGTTTACAGTAAGAGTGCCCATGCCGTAATTTGAGATAATGAAATCCTTCTGCGCGGAGGTGGTGACCACCACTTCGCCGAAATCCCAGTCCATGGGCATCACACTCATTGCGGGTCCGGTGGGGGTTTCACGGATGGTTACATTGTCTATCATCAGGTCGTTATCTCCGCCTGAAGCGGTGGATTCGCCATAAAATGCGAAGTATCTCATTCCGGTAACTCCGGTAAGAGAGATAACAATCTCAGCCCCGGTATAGGGGATATCGTTAAAGACCCATTCGCTGCCGGTGTTGTTCCATTCTCTGAGGGTAGTGGGATTGCTCATATCCGGGCTATTACTCATCGCAACAATGAATCTGTCGTCCTGTTGAGCAGTGGGATCTTCGATGGGTGTAGCATTGTTCCAGTCGGTAAGGCAGAGATCGAACTTCAATTCGTAGCCTTCTTCGGGAATGGTGATAGCCGGAGTAACCAGCCAGCCTTTACGTGCAGTACCGTAGAGGTTGATCTTGGCGGCGTTGTTGCCGGCAGGTCCATTCAACCATTCGTCTCTATACCACTGGGTCGAGGTGCCGTCTACGGTAGGATACAAACCGCTGAGCTGAGTCCAGTTTGGCACAGGCCAATCAGCGGTGGTGCTGCCAAAACCTTCAACCCAGGGGAAGGTGGAGATGCTGGGATCTGCCATGGTAGTAAAGCTCCACACGGGGCAGCCTGTGGCATCGCCGGAGGTGTTGTAGGGCACCACTTTCCAGTAGTATGTAGTGCTGAATTCTGTTTCTGCGACATTGTATGTAGTGGCAGCTCCCAGATCCGCCACATAAGCCGGATCGGCAGTGCTGCCGAAATACAGTTTGTAACCATGAGGAATTCCTCCGCCACTACTCCAGACAAGATTTACCATCGGGCTGCTAAGGGTGCTGCCATTTTCCGGTGCCACCAATTGAGCCGGGTTGGGAGGATCTGTTACTTGAACTGCAGTCATATTGAAAGTAATGTTTGAGCGATTCATGCTCAAAGTGCCGGTTGTGGCCGCGCTTGCGGCAGAGCTATCATTCTGATAACGCAGAGAACTGTTAAATCCGGTAGCCGTGTAGTAAACCGAGGCGTTTTGGGAATATGATCCCGGAATCAAGTCTGTCAAGATATCTACGATGATGTTCGATGCTCCATCCCATTGGAAGGGTGTGGTGAATGCGTGTACATTCATACCATCCACGGGCAGAAAATCGTTCTGAGTGAACACCGTGGTGTAGGTTCCTTCTTCGAAAGTCGTAGTCAATACGCTCTGAGTGGTTGTTTTCAGGCGAATTGCGAAGTTTGGCATCGGTGAGCAATTGTTTACCGCTGCCACATTAAAAGCCAATGAGTTTATAGGGCCAGCGCCCCCTCCGGCCTCTTCGATCTCAGATACAGTGTAAAGATACTGTTGGCGGAAGTTCTTGTAGAAAGTACCATAGGGTGTGGGTACACCTGTAGTACCATTAGTAGAAGTTCCATCGCCAATAGTTATGTCTACCTGTGCGAAAAGACCGCTGAAAACTCCTAATGAAAGAATTAGGAGCGACAACAACAGCTTGTTCCGGTTCATAACGAATCTCCTTGTCTTAAGATAACAATTATTTTCTCATGATGCAGAGAAATTCCCAATGAATTTCCCATAATACCTTAAAGCATTCAGAATCGTACCATTAGGGCACAAAATCCCTGCAGGCACAACCTATCATAATTATTATATGCCAATTTGATGCCAAACATGGAGTTATTTTACTCGCCAAGATTGATTCGGATGAACCCATTCTCTGAAATCTGATTCCCTTCATCCCGGATGATGCGGTAGTACCCGGCTATCCGGGAATAGTTTGGCATATATTCTCCCGTTACAATGACTTGAGATTGTCCAAACATAGACAGGAGATTGGCTGATGTTTTGCACATACTCCACACTTGGGACAATTGGTCTGACGCACGGTTAGCAGAGACCCGTATATGTGAAGGGGGGGGGCTGTGGCGAGACGGATGCTTAGCCTTGAACAGCATAGCATCTGATATAGCCCCTCTATGATGAGAAGAATAATGATAATCCGTCCAAAAAAGAACATAGCCAAAGAGAATTATATCAGCAACAGTGATATACTGCAGGTAACAGCGGCATGTTTTACATTGCTACTACCCATTAGCGGCCCCTGATCAAATAATATCAATCGATAAACATATATCTGGGTAGGATCCTTTATACTCCAGGGCTAAAATAGCGCCAAAGATATCGCCATGATCAGCATTCCTGCGATCAAACCCGTGATCGCTACATGATGCTCGGCATATTCCTCCGCAGTGGGCAAAAGCTCGTCCAGCGATATGTAAATCATGATCCCCGCTACGGCGGCAAAGACCATGCCAAAGGCGGCATCAGAGATGAAGGTTTTCAGCAACAGAAAACCGATCAGCGCTCCCACCGGCTCGGCAAGTCCGGATAAAAAGGAATAAATAAAGGCTTTCTTGCGGCTTTTAGTAGAATAATAGACCGGTACAGAGACCGCGATTCCCTCCGGGATATTGTGGATGGCAATAGCGATAGTGATGCTGATACCCAGGGCGGGATCTTTCACAGCTGCCATAAAGGTAGCCAGTCCCTCGGGAAAATTGTGGATCCCGATCGCCAGAGCCGAAAACAGACCCATTCGCATCAGTTTCTTCTCGTCCGGAATAGCGGCTTTCTTCTGCGCGCAATCCACATATTTGAGTTCATGAGGATTTTCGTATGAAGGCACTAGGTTGTCGATCAGCGCAATCAAGCCCATGCCCACAAAAAATGCCAGAATGGTGTACCAGTATCCTGCCGATTCGCCATAGACTAAGGAAAGAGATTCATTGGCTTTGGGAAAGATCTCCACAAAACTCACATAGATCATCACTCCCGCCGAGAGTCCCAAGGCGGCAGAGAGGAACTTTGGGCTGAACTTTTTGGAGGTAAAAGCCATCAGAGAACCAATTCCCGTGGATAGACCAGCCAAAAGAGTCAGCCCAAAGGCAAAAAGTATATTTTCGTTCATTTAGCGTATTCTGAGGATCTTTCCGCTCTTCGCGCCGGCTGCAGCTTTATAGAAATACACACCGGCAGGCAGATCTCCTGCCTCCCAAGATACCTGATTCAATCCTTGTTGCAGATTATCCAGCTTCAGAGTGCTCACCTTCTGACCGCGTGCATTGTAGATCGCGATATCGGTGGATGCTCCCGCTTTCTGGCTCTGAACCTCGAAGCTAAGCCTGTCCCGGAAGGGATTGGGCCACGCCCTACTTACGGAGATGGCTGCAGGTACTGCCACAGGATCGTCGTTGCTCACATCGCCAACTACCAATTCAAAGGGAATACGGTAGGGCTCGGCACCCGCGGCTTCGATCACAAAGTCGAAACTGGCTCTGCCTTCGCTGCCGGCATGGATATTCAGATCAAAAGTTTTATGCCCGTTTGCGGCTACAGGATGCGGAATGGTCATCGATCCCGGCAGGCAAGCCCCATCTTCATCACAATAATTTATGTACCAATCACCCGGCGCGTCATGGATCTCCACGTGGATGTTCAGGGTCGAGGCTGCACCAAGATTGTACACATGGAAGTATGGTGAAAAGATATCACCCGTTTCATCCGCCTCGATCTTGAGATCAAAGGGCACTGCCACGCGGATCTGATGTTCCGGTTGCGGCAAAGTGCTGACAGACTGCAGGATGGTATTGGTGGGAAGCTGAACAAAAGCTGTAGCCCACAGATTGGCCGGATTCCAGCCGGGATCCGGCTCTAGGTTGAAGCTGAAGAGCTGTTCGTTGCCTGCTCCGGCGATGCTGATGGGCTGGCTCTGAACAGCGCGCACAATGCGATTCAGCTCTTCCGGCAGATCGTTTTCCACCAGATAAAACACCACATTCGCGTCTTCGATGGCGATCTCATCGTTCACCATGCTTACTTTAAATGAATAATCTCCGCTATTGTGATCGAAGCTTTCCACAGTCATTTTGAGGGGACTGCCCAGATAGCGGAATTGATTGAGCGCTTCTCGATAGAGGCTGCCATCCATCACCGGCTCATCCGAACCGTTTACTCTTATCTTTCCGTTGAAGATCACCGCGGGAAAGCCCAATACATTGTAATACTGAAATCTGGCATCCATTTCGGGATTGCTGTATGGCCCGCTTTCGGTAAGCAACCGCGGAATGATGATCTCCGAATCGTTCACCTCGGATTCGATCACATCCAGGCCTTGCTGGGCAAATGCACATGCCGCGCACCAAGAGGCACCGAAATTCTCCACCAGAGTCGTGGTAGGGTAATACGCTGCTGTCTGCGCGCCCAACAGAGCGATGCCGGCTATCACAAATAACAATAGCACTTTTTTCATGATATCTCCTAAAATCTGCTGCTCAGCTCTACTTTGATGCCTTCAAAGGGTGCCACAAACTTGCAAACACCATTACGGCAAACCTTTCCGCCCTGCTCCTTACCGGCAAAGACCAGCAGGTCGCTATGCGAGAAAAGTGGGTATTTTATCTCGATATTGGGATTATACTTGCTATCCATGATGCTGTCAAAATCTGCCCACCAGCTTTGTAATCCCAAGGATACGGATAGTTTATCGAGGACAAAATCTGCCTGCATTTGAGGCTCGTAGTGGCTGCTTTCCTTTTCAAATCTGCGCTTTTCCACAGTCTTGAATTCCGCCTTCAGATGAAGCGGGAAGCTAAATATGCTGATATCCCCCGACACAGTAGGATAATACTCTTTCTGCCAAGCTTTTATGCCATCATCCACTTTTTCGATCTGCGACCAGGCAAGCTGGTAGCCGCCGCTGGCGAAAGTCATATCCACTCCAAGATACAGGTCGTTCATACGTTTGTCGCCGCTGCTGTCCCAAGCCTCGGCGTAATCCATGTTCAGGTAGTAGTTGTCCAAAAGTGTATAAGCAGCTCGAAGCTGCCATCCTTCCTCGTCCTGACCACTGGCCAGCGCATCGGAAAGCGTTTCGCCATGATAGTTTCCCAGAGGGATATCGTTCAACCGGTAGTCAAAGCCACGGTAGTTTTTGTATGCCGCACCCAACAACAAAACGTCCCAGAAATAATCCGCGCTGATGAAAGCTGCGTGACCCAGGCTGATGTCATTTGCCTTATACTGCTTGCTGTAGGCATATTCGGCAAAACCTTCCAGAAATGCGTTTGAATACTGCATTCTACCCGCCGCCACATCGCGGTAGAGGTATGTGTAGAGGTATGTATTGATAGGGATCAGGTTGCGAAATGCCATCGCAGAAGCGCCCATCCTCAAGCCCGTAAAGAGCGGATATTCTGCATCCGCACCAAAGGCCAGATCATAGCGATTTACGACAGTATCGCTGTTGATGGCACCGTAGATACCTTTCAGCTTCAATTTGCCGTCATAGCGCATCAAAACGCTCTGTAAACGATGATCCTCGTCAAATTCCATATCTTTGTAACTGCGGAAGACGATGCCATTGCCAAAAGTTTCTTCCGTAGTACCCACGTGGACGCTGAATTCATCGCGGGCAAAGCCGGCATAGATCTCTTCCCATTCCACACTCAAGCTCCCGGGGCTAATCTCATCCATCAGTTCGGTTTGTTCGTTTGAATATTTGGGCAGATCGGCAATAAACTTCATCCCAAAATTGAATTCACGATAAGCCAAGTTGAAGCCGAATTCATTGGAAAAATAGGTATTCAGAGAGTCTGCAGCGGTGCGATAGACAAATTCCGCTTCATTGATGCCGTTTATCTGCAAAGTGTTTTGTCCCATCAGTGAAACTGCCACAAATACAAGGATGACAATAGCTTTCCACCTCATCTATTTCTCCTTTTCTTCGTGATGTTCGCAGTTTCCGCAGTGTTCATTGTTCTCACCATGCTGATGTTTGGGTTCATCTTTCAACCCCAAAAGATCTCGGATATGAGTCTCATATTCTTTTTCGGTGCCGGCTTCAAAACCCACGTGGGAATACACAATCTCGCCTTCGCTATTCAGCACAAAGCTATGCGGTGGATTCACCACATTCATCTGTTTTGCCAGTTTTTTATCCGGATCAAAGAGGGTGACGAACTTGAACTGTTTGCTTCTAAGATAGCTTTTGGCGCGTGATTGAGCCTTGGGCGCGTCGATGGAGATCATCACCACAGTAAGTTCTTCATACTTTTCCGCCAGCATGTTCAGCGCGGGCATTGCCTCCTTGCAAGGCTTGCAATAGTCCGCCCAAAAGTCGATTATCACCGGGCCCTTGCCCAAAAGTGACGCCAGTTCCACATCTGTCCCACTCATATCGGGCAGCTTGAAATCCGGCATCTTTTCGGCAAATACCGGCAGAAAAGTAATTAATAGGGTCAAAAGGATAAATATCTTTCTCATCTGTGTGTCTCCCATTTACATAGCCGAAACCTGATAAACGGTTCCGCCAAATATTCTTGATTCATTGGTAAAAGTCTGCGGGCGATATTGCGCGTATACCACCAGTTTATAACTTGAAGGCATAAATCCCGCTGTGACCAGTGAGATTTGCGCTCCATCCTCAAGATCTTGTTCTGAGATGGCTTGACGTCCCACCGCGCGCACCACGTTGTGCAGAGGGTCACCATTCACATTGGTTTGACTCACCTCATCGGTAATAATCACATAATTGAGATACATGTCGCTAATGTCCATCCCTGTCGGCGCATCCATCATTACCTTTGCGCTGATCCCTTCCTCGTCGTAAGTTACATTCTCTAAAGTATAGCCGATACTAATGTCTTCATTTACCAGATCGCCCACGATGCTTTCATAGTTTTGCAGATCGGCATCTGCACTGCCAACTACTTTTGCTGATCCCTGAAACACAGCAGTTGGAGCGCTATAGGCGCTGTAATAGGCGGGAGTGTCGTTTCCCTGTACCTGCAAGGCATTAGTAATATGATGTTCCAGATAGATGAAATTCGGATGCAGATCTTGCAATTCATGCAGTTTTGCCTCTGCGGGAGGGCAGTTTGGGCAGCTGTCGAATGTGAAGTATTCTGCGATCACCAGTTGTTTGGGATCCTGAATGCATACCTTATTCCCTTCCAGCAACCATATGCCTTCTTCAAATCTTGCCTTTTCGCCCACAAACAGACTGTCCGCCAAAATTGCCTTTGTGTCCATAGTGGAAATTGTTAAACGCCAATTGACAATGCCATGACTTTCGTCCACATAATGCGTTTCTGATTCGGATACCGTAAAGCTCACGCCGGGTTCATCCAAAAAGCTCTCGATCCAGGCTAGGCGTTCGCCCTTGCTTACTCCGTTGTGAATATAGTCTTCGGCATAGAGATCTTGCACTTGGGCAAAGCTTTCCTCATTAAGCCCCGCAAAGGATTGATCCACGATACTCATAAAAGTCTCCAAATCGATGTCTACATCGCCTGTAAGCAACTTGGTAAAATCGTGATCAAATCTGTCGCATGCCCCAACCAGAAGCAGCAGGGCAAGCAAGCTTATCATCGCTATCTTTAGTTTCATTATTATACTCCTGTTTTCGGCACTTTGGTCAAGGCCTCGCGTACCATGCCTTTGCTAAGCAACTCCGGAAATACTATCGCGTCTTCATTCGGAATGTAAAGCGCGTTGAATGGGACTCCCAGGCGGTCGTGAGCGGTAATCCACTCCAGCAGCACGGGATCCTTCCTGGTAAAATCACCTTTTAGCAATACTACTTCCTTGCCGGCAAAATCTTGCATGATATCTTCGGTAAAGAGTACCGTCTTTTCATTTGATTTGCAATTCTTGCACCACTCTGCTCCGATATCCAAAAATACACTCTTTCCTTCTGCCAACAAATTGGAGTGCAACTGCGGGCTAAACACATACCAACCATCGGGGGCATGAGGAGATTGAACCATTTCATCGCCCACCGGTGCCGCTATCTCCGCCGCCAGATGTTCTTCTTTGATCGGTAGATAGTACCAGGAAGCCGCCACGATGAGAACCAGTGCCAGGATGCTGAAAAACCACTGCGTGGCGCGGCTGTATTCAAAGCGCACAAATTTACCGTATAACCACACGGCAAAGCCCACGATCAAGAGATAGAAGATCACATTCACCAGATACAATCCACCGGTGAGAGCGAGGGTGGTCTTTAGCATCGTATAGACCAGATACAGCAAAACAAAACCCATCAGTTCCTTGAAGAGCACCATCCAATCCCCCGGTTTGGGAATGATCTTCAGCGCTTTGGGGAACATACCGATGAGGATGAAGGGAAACGCGAAACCGAGACCAATCATCAGGAAAAACAACATGATCAGCGTGGGAGGCAGCTTCATGGCAAAAGGCAGCGCCGCACCCAGGAAGGGTCCCGTGCAGGAGATCGCCATCAAGAAGGCAAAGATCCCGCCAAAGAAACTTCCGCCGTATCCGCCCCTGGAGGTGGCTTTGCTGGCAGCGTCCATCCCCGGTAAAGTGATCTCAAATACTCCCAACAGCGACAGTGCGAACACAAAAACGATCGCCATCAACGCCACCTGAAAATAGGGATTCTGGTTTTGAGTGCCCCAGCCTGCAGATTGCCCCGCAGCTTGGATGCCGATAAAAATAGCGGCAAGGATGGCAAACGAGATAAGCACTCCCAAGGCGTACACCATCACATGCCGCAAAACTTTCGATCTGTCTTTTTGTGCCTGATTCACGATCGCCATAATGCGGATGGGTAAGATCGGCAGCACACAAGGTGTGATATTCAGGATCAGACCGCCCAAAAAAGCGAATATGAGGTATTTTAATACTTCTTGCCAGCCGGTGTTGGATTCAGCAACGCTTTCCGTAGTAGGAACGGCTTCCGGTAGAGCAGCGTCATCCACACTTTGAGCTTCACTAGGCGGCTCTTCGCTTTGCGTCTCCTGCTCTGTGGCTATCTCAGTTTCGGCTGGGGATTCGGCCATCTGAGTAAGCGAGATGGGGCCTTCTTCTATCATGTCCGGCGTAATGGGTGCCACTATCTCAAAGCGGATTTTGCCTTCCTGTTCTTCAGGAGGATCACACATGCCGCTTTCGTAGCAGAGATTGTAACTCATCAGGACATCTAGGCTCCGGGCTCCGGGCCGGGCATTGGCTTTCACGGTGAAAGGCAGGCTGAGGGTGATCTGCGGATAGTATTGCCACTCTGTGGCAGAAACCACTTTTGTGGGCTTGGGCAGGATCATTTCCCCAATTTCCAGATCCGGGTGTTTCGCTTCCAGATACAAATAAGGATTATCGTTTGGATCCACGCTTTGCTTGCGATCGGAAGGAATATCCAATCTTGCGCGGATGATCCCCTTGTCCGAAGGCTTCAGGGTTTTCTCCGATATACTGAATGTAACCGTCTGTGCCACAATCGACACTGCCATCAACATGAACAATATAAGGAGCGCTCTGCTTTTTGGGCGCATTTATACCTCCAAAAATATCTACATTTTACGTAACATATTAATGCAGATTGCATTCCACAACAACAGCTTTATATGTCAAGCCTTTGCTGTGGGATCGCTTCTACACACATTCACAGCAGAATGGCTGCTAATGCCGCGATTGCTCCGTCATTGTCCGTAACCGGCTAATGAAGATCAAACCGGGCATAACAATATGATCTGACCACAAAATGGGGAGCCCGGGGTTTCAGGCTCCCTTTGTGCTTTTACTATAATACTATTGCCTGTTTGCTTCCATCTCGATCAGTGGGATGTTCAGCTCCTGAGTACCCGGTACTACAAAGCGTCCGTCGCGAATGATGTCCGTGCTGCTGCCGTCGGCTTTCACGGCACAGATGAAGCCCAGCATCTCGTAGGGCAGAGTGATGTCTGTATGGTGCATCAGATAAGCGTTTACGGGATCATCCTTGCGTTTGGCGGATTGTTCATTGTCCACCGCTATCATCTCTTTACCATTCACAAAGCTGGGATGTTCAGAATCTTCTTCATGGCTGAAACAGGTATCCCCGATGGCAAAGTGTGGGCCCATCTTTTCTATGATCAGAATGGGCAAAAGTGCCATGATATCATACTTTTTGGCCATCTGGTAGGCTGCGGTGTTGGTGCCGATGGCAAATTCTCCGATAGGCAGGCTTTTATGGGGCAGCAGCAGGTTTTCATACACATACTTTCTCGCCTCATCGGGATCATCGTAATTGCTACAGGAATAGTCCTTTACCCAGCCATCTTCAAAGAATATCTCCAGATTGTAAAAGCGGAGATTGTTCAGATAGATATCTTCCACATGCAGAGTACCGGTTGTTCCCTTCAAGACCGGGGATGTAAACACTTCTCCCACAGGTATATTGACGTCTGCCACGCAGTTCTCAAAGAGCGTCTCGCGAGAGGGATCCTTGAGAGGGTGCATCTGCACTTTGATATCCGTGCGGTTTGTGCCTTTGCCTTTTACGTGAACGTATTGCGCGGTATCCAGAACATCGATAATCTTCTGCTGGATGGCGGCGTAGTGTTTACTGTCCAGCAGATTGATGCGCAGCGTGTCGGCAAAGATTTCCGGGAATTGCTCGCCAATCTCGGTGGAGGGGAAGGCGATGATGCTGAAACTGGCTTCATCCCTTTTGTAGTAGGTATAGTACAGCTGCCCGCTGCGCGCCTGATATTCTCGCATCAGCTGTTGTTGAACATCACTCAGCTTCAGAGTAGTGGTTTTATTGATGGGGTTAAAGGGGGTTTCCCCAAAGAGTTCCACATAGATGGGACCGGCTTGCTGGGCCACTTCGTCTTTGATCTCTTCCAATGTGTTTTGGCCGATCGCAAGCGATTTGTCCACAAAATCCCGATCCAGCATCAGCGCAGAATCGTAGCGATGGTCGTAAGCATATTGCCGGTTCAGGCCGCTGCCTCGGGGTTGGGGTACCAGAGCGGTAATGCCGATAGCCTCCAATTCATCGATGATCAGTCGTCCCAGAGCTTCCATCCCGATGGGAATCATCAAGTTTGCGTATTTCTTCTTTTTGTAGTCTTTTTTGGCGCGGACAAAGCCATCCACCCAGCTTTTCACCACAAACCGGGCTATTGCCGCCAGCTCTTGGGGCGGATAGTCCGCGATGAATTGTGCCATTTCCATATCGTATTTACTGAGGTAGGCGCCATAGCGATACATATAGCGGATGTCGTCGAGATCGGCATCGTGTACGATATTGTAGTAGTAGTCGTTTTGAGGCGAAAATCTTTGCACATACGAAGCCTGTACCAGCAGTTCGAGGTCTTTCATATGCTCTTGCTTGTAGATGTTTAAAAGGGCATCATAATCGTTTTTATCGGGGCTTTCCCACAAGGCGAAGAATAGCTGCAAACTATAACGCAGGCCCACAAAATTTCCATCGATAGCATTGCGGCGAATTGCCCCGGCATTCGATAAAATGGCGCTGAGGAATGCGCCGAACCGGGGACCGAAAAGCTTGTGCGCGTAGTCCGGATTTTGAATCGAATTATCATATCCGCTTCCCGCTTCAAAGGCATCATACACATCTTTATATAAGGCCTCCAATTCTTTCAGAGGAGTCTTTTTCAGTAGTGGATCTTGCTGTAGAATGCATACATAATCCCAAGATCTCAGCGCCATGTCTCGATAGTTTCTAAAAAACTCTGCCAATGGCACTTCGGCAGGAATGTTGAGGCCGCGTAATTTCTCAATCAGCACGCCGCATTCTGCTTTGGGAGCGCCGATTTTCTCCTTGATTTGTTGATAATCCAGAGCCATCTTTAAACCTCTAATTGTTTCATTTTAATATTCTTATTGCCCGCAAAGGCGATGTACAAAGCCCAGATGAATTCAGTTTGCTCCGGGCGTAAATATCTTTAGTGCTGCTCTGCCAGTCGGCGGGAAAGCACTGCCAGAGAAGAGAACATATCTACATATTCCACGATAATATCCGGTGGAACGATAATCTTGTGCGGAGTAAAATTCCAGATCGCTTTGATGCCGCTGTGGACCATAATGTCGGCGATCAATTGTGCGCTGTCCGGAGGAACAGTGATGATGCCGATGCGGATCTTATCCTTTTGAGCCATGGCGGTAAAATCCAAAGCAGAGCATACGGGCACTCCATGCACCTTTTGCCCTATTTTGTCAGGATCGTTGTCAAAACCGGCCACAATGCTGAGGCCACGTTGAGAAAACTCCTGATAACCCAATAGCGCGCTGCCCAAATGACCAACGCCAACCAGATAGCTGGTGGAAGTATCGCTCCAATTCAGCAAATCTTCAATCGCTTTTTGCAGCGGTGCGATATGATATCCGGTCTTGCTGGCGCTAATGTTTGTGAACGAGATATCCTTGCGCACCAAGGTTTGATGGATATCGGAAAAGACAGAGATTTTGGTGGCAGAGACCTCTCTCAGGCCTGCTTTTCTGAGGCGCTTCAGCACTTCCAGATACTGAGGTAGGCGCTTCAAAGTGGAAGTAGGTATCTTTACCATGATAATCCTCTTTACTCCAGCGGGAACATATGAATGAATCCGCTGATACTCAGGGTTGAGAGCAGGGTGCCCACTACTATGCCCAAGATGATGAACAGTTTGAAGTAATCTTGAGCTTTCAGCATGCTAACCATATCGTGGTTGCGGGAAAGATAGGCACTTGCTGCGTAGAACTCTTCACCAATCAGAGTGTAATCGCATGTTGTGATGAAGAAGGGAATCTGCGTAACGGCATCGGTGGCAGCGATCTGGATGGCACCGGTCTGGTTGCCCGTTTCAGTAAGCAGCAGCGCTTCCGCGTTGAAAAAGCCCATATAGAAGATGGTGGCAACCCGTTCACGTACAGTGATACCATTCACACCGGCGCAGAAGGGGAACTGATCGTAGCTCACAAAGAAGATGTCGTTTTGATTGAATGAATCCGGGCGACCCATCTCACTGTAGGAGGTGGATACGATTTCCTGGGCCAGGGGCAGAACCATGTAGTCGCAATGAGGATTGATGAGACGGATGTCATATTCAGCGGTCTTTTTGGCCACCTGGGCCAGGATCATCAAGCTGGCGATCGTGCAGACATCTCCCAAAGTACCCCATCCGGGTACAAACATCACGGGACGGCCCATTTCAGTGGCACGGCCGATGGCGTTGTCCAGCTCTTGCAAACCGGCAATCGGACGGATGTATACCTCTTTGCGTCTGGTTATCACGATGGCATAAACCACTAAGATCAAGAGCAATATCGTCGCGATCAGAGTAAGGGTCTTGCTGGTGTCGAACCATTGTGATACAGGGTAAAACCACTCATTGCCGGTTTCATCCTGATAGATATCTGAAATCCGAAAAGCGGATTTTGTATCCGTGGCAATCAGACGGTATTGGTAGGAACGCTGGGCTATATCTCGCCACTTCAGCATAATCTTGCGCCAGGCTTTGTCGCCGGTGGCAGCTTCAGCTTCCACATAGGCGGGGTGACCGGTAATAAAGCTGTATTCACCCTTCAGGTATTCCAGTTCGGCCAAGGCTTCGGCGTCCCCGGATGCGGCAATTTTAGTTTCCAGTTCTTGGATATTCCGCTCGCGCTCTGCCATCTCGGCGCCGAAAAGCTCGCGACTGAGTGGGACGTCAAAACTGAAGCCATTTTCTGCGTCCACGGCTATCGAAAGGCGCACATCAAAGAGGAATCTGCCACTTTGGACATCGAAGCCGGTGATCGGAGAGAAGATTACATCCTCAAAGGGAACCATGTGATCGTAAGTTCTGGTAAGCGCGTTGGCACGGATGCCATTACTAAAATCCCAATCCAGCATTGACTTTTGTTGCACATCAAAATAGAGTTTGCTGATATCCACACCGTTCACGAAAGTGCTTTGTGGTTGAAAGCGCTTAAAATACTCATTATACACTACTTCCTGGCTCACCACTTCAGATTCCCAATCCGTAGCTTTCAGCAAGAGTACGGCGATCTCGGTATGGATGTGTTTTATATCTTTAAACTCTTTGGGCATAGGAAATTGCAATACTTTGTCCACATACTTTTCGGTGATGCTGCCGATACTCCTGCCATCCTGAGTCTTGAAGGTGAATTTTACTTTATCCACAGTGTAGTTTTCATTGGCCGAAATCTCATAATTCAGCTTCAGCTTGTCGTGATGTTTGTTGGTGAATTCAGCCAGAGTGATGTATGCCAGCGGTTTGCCAAAAGATACCAGCATATTGTCGCCTTTGTCATTGGCTTTGTCCATCACCACAAAATCCGGCAGGTTCGCCAGGTTTTCGCGCTTCAGATACCGGTAGCTGTTTGCCGTAACTGCTGCCATTTGCCCGGAATAATCTATGTAGGACAACACGGAAACATAGCGCTCGGGAGTATATGCGTCGGCATCAAAGTCAACGCTGTGATAATACACCGAGCTGGCAGACATATTGGGGATTTCGAAGATCTGTATGGCACTGCTTGTCCAGTTCTCGGGCAATTCTTTCTCGCCCATCAATGATGCTCGCGGAAAGAGCCATCCCTGCCAAGCAGCGATATCGGCTGCACCGGTAGGCGGCAACCATTCAAAATTCATCTTCCCGGCATCTTGCACAAAGCTGGCGTGCATAATGGCCCCGGCATCCGGAGGATTATCTTCCGGGACTATAGACAGCACTTCGGTACCAGGATAGACCAGCCCCCGTTCGTTGACGGCGGCCACGCTGTAGTAATATGTGACACCCATCTTGGGGATGGCATATATCCCATCCAATTGAGTCAGTTTCAAGCCGGCAAAGCCGGTGTCATCTTTCCGGATCAGGCGCGAGCCTTTATGCAAGCGGGAAGCCTTGGTGACAGCCAGCACATTGTAGCGATCTATCACTGTAGCCAAAAGCTCCGGATCGAGCGGAAAATTATCGTACAAAGGGCTGTCTTCCGGCTGATCCTTTTCTTTTTTGATGCGCATGGGCGAGCTTTCAAACTCTGCCAAAGGTTGATCACCGGTATCGTAATAGTATAGATATGGCGCCAAAACACCCAGTTTGGGATCCACTTCCAGATAGGTAAGCAGAAATAGTGAATCCGGGCTTACTCCGCGATAGATGTTGTATTTGATCACCCTGTGTTCTTTGGAAAGGGGTTTCCACTTCAAGATAATGCCACTGCCATCGTCATCCGGCAGATCCGATACAGAGAATTCCGCTATCTTTCCGCTGAGGGCGGGAGCGGCAAAAAGTGCGGTGAGGCCACAGAGGAGCAACACCATGATTGATATAAAGAGAGCTTTTTTCATCATTTCCCCAAAACGGGTATTATATCTTCGGGTTTCCCCGGACGTGTATTTCAAAGAAAGCCCCGGCGCAGCCGTTACGCTGCGCCAGGTCATCCATATTTATTTTACTTCAGGATTCCAAACACATCATTGACCAGGAATTGGATACGTCCGATCAAGAGTGAAATACGAGCCATCACTGTTAACCCGAAAGAGGCTCCGAAACCGATCATCATATACCACTTACCCACATTAACAAACTTGCCGTAGGCTCCGCTGTGAGCTTTTGAGAAGAAGAAGTACAAGAGCACCGCGATGGTACCGATGAAGATCAGAAACAGGTTTACGGATTCGATGGGCACCATGGCCTGGCGCATTTGCACCAGTATACTGGCATGAATACCCATCGGCACGCCCATACCCACTCCCATCATGGAAAACGCGATTGGATAGCGGGAAAGCCAGCCCAATTTCCGTGAGAAACGGAAGAGATACAGGATACCCATTATCGCAGGAATGATCAGCACAAACTGGTGCTTGATCACAATGGTTTGCCATACGTAAGGCACAAACACACGATTGTATGTATACACCAAGCCATAACCCAGAGAAATGCCCACAAGCATCTGCTCCGCGGCTTGGTAGAAGGGGTTATCTTTGTACAGGAAGGAGAATATGCACAGAGTGAAAAAAGCTCCAACCAGATTGCTAAATAATTCGAAACTCATTGCTTCCTCCTCTTAGTTCTTCGCCTGACGGGCTTTTTGGATGAAGTAACCGATGTTGCCCAATACGATGAAGACGATGATCATGATATGAGCCACGCTCTGAGCGTTCATACCTATACGCGCTACCTTGAATTTGTACAGGGTGTTGCGGGTAAGGCGATCAAGCTCGCGATACATAGTCTCACCCATCTGGCTACGCTGTTCCGGGGTGATCTGAGTTACATCGATTATTACCATATCATCTTCAAGGCTACGCAGGCTGTTCAGCAAAGCCATGTTTTCCGGATATTTCGCGCTGAAGGCAGCAAACTCGTCCATACTAAATTTTGCTTTGGTCTGAGTAGTAATGAGGGAGAGTTTCTTGCTGGAATCGTCTTCCAGTATTTCGCGGCCAAATGGACGTCCCGGCAGGATTTGATTGCCATCTTCGTCCACCTTGATGCTATAGTCGATTTTGGGATCGCGATAGGCAGCAAAGATATCCACCAGCTTTTCATATTCGGCAGCGCCTTTCAGACCGGAAAGCATTCCGATCAACTGTCCGGATTGCAGATAGGGATACATATCGGCAGCCATCACCGCAGTAACGCCAACTGCCACGTTCAAACCATATTTCGGCCGCGCGTAGGTGATCCACATGCCACCGGCGGATGAGCCTGAGAATTCGATTGCCAGATTCATCTCGCTGTAATTGTTGATGCCCTTCATGATGGGAAGGTTTTCCAGTTTACGACCTTCGGCGTCGGTGTTCATGGTATTGGCGATGTTATCTCCCATACCCAGCACCATCGCAAAGGCTTGAGGTTTGTAACCAAAGTTACAGTAGTCCACTCCGCTCTGGATATCGGGAAATTCTTCTTTCACAGAGTTTATGGCATAGTCGATAATCGGCGCGCCGGCAGGGAACCAGGTAAGGGTAAAGACCTTCACATTTCGTTCAAAGCAGTGACGCAGGATCGCGACTTCCATGGGAAACAGCTCCGGCATTGTAGCCGCATCGTGATAGAAGCTCATCAGGATGGCGCGATCTTCGCGACCGGCAAAACTATCGATCATCTGATACAGATTCTCGGTGGGTGGGGTTGCCACATTATCAGAGTCGTAGGGTATCATCAATGGGATGATAATAGCCAGGGCTACAACGATGTAGATCCAACGGCGGTCCAACTTTTGCATTCTTTCAAAGATATTCATTTTTCCTCTCCCCGGATCAATCACCGCCGCCCAGATATGAGCGCTCGATGCCTAATAGTATTTTCAAAGATGTGGCCACGGATCCGAGGCCCACACCCAACATGATCCCGCGCTTGGAAGCGAGGTTTGGCACATCCAGAATCCATTGTGAGATGGAGGGCAGGTGTTTGGATATCTGCACTCCCAGCGGAACCTGGGCCAGCATCACAACGATCGCGGCTACCAACAGAACTGTGGCTTCGGGACTGCGGGCACGGAATGCCTTATACGCTGCCGATGCCATATAGAAGGCCAGCAAAGAGAACATCGTGGCACTCATCGGCATTTGCACGTTTTCAAACATCCACATAAACAGGCTACCTTTCTGAATGCCGCCAATGAAGCCGGCCAGACAGGTAATGATGAAACTGCCAAAGAAGAAATAGCTGTATTGCCATTTCGGTCCTCTCGTCTTGATCTTATTGGAGTGCATCATGGTAAGAGACAGCACGCCCAAAAGCATCGCGAAGGGCGACGAGGCATAAGCCCAAGGCAGATAGAACTGATTGTAAAACACTTCTTGAAGGATGTAGTGGGGGCTAAAAGCCCAAGCCACCCAGATCAGACCTCCAAGAATAACGATTAGTAATGGTATTGTCTTCTTCATTGAAAACCTCGTTTATTTCTCTGGCAGCAAAGTGGTTAATCCGGTGATTTCGAAGCTGGATAAGATAGCTCCCACAATCACGATGGACAAGATAAAGAACTTGAAATAGTCCTGAGCTTTCAGGGTACCCAAAAGCATCGGTTCACGGTTCAAATAAGCGCTTGCGGCATACAATTCTTCTCCGATCAGGGTGTAATCGCAAGTGGTGATGAAAAACGGAATCTGAGTAACGGCGTCGGTTCCGGCAATCTGCACGGCTCCCACAGTGTTCCCTGTTTCCGTCATCAACAGCGCTTCCGCGGCAAAATAACCCAGGAAGAAGTTTGTCGCCATCCGCTCACGGATCATGATACCATTCACACCTGCCACATAAGCAAACTGCACATTGGTAAGATAGAATACGTTGTTGCGGTCATAAGTATCAGGACGTCCCACAGCATAGTGAGCTTCCCGCACAATCTCCTGCGCGATGGGCATGATGATGTAGTCGTAACATGGTACAATGAGCTTGGTGTCGTATTCCGCGGCGCGGCGGGCCACCAATCCCAAAATACCCATGGAGGCGATCGTTGCCACATCGGATATGGAACCGTTACCCATACAATATAGCATGGGACGACCCATCTCGGTGGCACGGCCGATGGCGTTATCGATCTCCTGCAAGCCCGCGATGGGACGGATATAGAGATCCCTGCCTCGCTTGGCCAGACTTACAAATACAACCACAATCCCCACAAAGAGCAGGGTGGTAAAGAGAGTAACCCACTTATTGTTATCAAACCAATTGGATTCCGGCATATAATACGCGATCTTGCCATCATCCATCAGGGGTTCAGATTCTACAAACAATCCCTTGCTGTCTGTTTTCACCACCATGAAGCTCTGACTGCGCATGAAGTCATCAAAGGCTTTGAGTACTTGTTTGATGCGCAATCCGTTGTTGCCGGTATTCAGAGCGTGTTGCACGGTTTCGTTTTTGGTATAGGTGTCCAGAATGGCCTGCTGGCGTTCGATCTGAGCATTGAGTGCTGCCAATGTAGCTTCATCAGCGCCCTCTTTTTGGGCTTCCAATTCCGTGATGGCAGCATTTGCTGCGGCGATTGCCTTTTCGTGCATCTCGCGAGCTCTGTCTTCAAACAGGCTGGTGCTCACCAGGACTTCGTTTTCCTGATCCCACAAGAAATCCACTTCATGCGACATCAAAGTAACCGGTGCTTTGCGTTCTCTGGAAATCAGCGGACGGGATGTTCGCTGCACACCTTCAGCGCCCACAATATGCATAATCATGGAATCACCCTTGGCATAGCTGATGCCCTGAATCAGTTTTTGGGCATTAGTACCATAAGGTATGGTTACATCCAGAGAGTTGTCGAAGGATGTGTTTTTCATGATCAGCCGCCACGCGGGAGAATGCATGTATCTGCGATACACCACGTTGAAGACCCTGGATACGTCTCTGCCATTACGATACAAGGCTTTGGACGGCAATAGCGCCATCATTCCGGGATCGTAGGTCAGATCTTGTTCAATCACATAATCTTCGGGAATCTCAGGCGTTCCGGCCATAGTGATCTTCACTTTCACACCTTTCTTGAAATCATAATCTTCAGGAAGCTTCAGAATGATGCTGTCGTCCTGATAGAATTCATTGATGGTGCTCAGTTCAGTATCGGTTTCAGGATCATAGAAGCTGAACCAGATATCGCTCACTTCCTGATTTTCTGTCTTGTTCAATTGGTAGTTCACGCGCAGGCGTGTGTTTTCTTTGTTCAAAGATGTGGTTTTCACCACAAAGATGATGGGATGATCCCACACCACGGAAAGCCGGTCTCCCTTATCATTGGGTTTATCTTCCACCCAAAATTCCGTGCGGGGAGGCAAGGCATCGCTATTGAGCAAGCGGGGCTGAGAAAGAGGAGAGAAAGACGACGCACCGTAGGCATCGATGAGCTCCAATACAAAGGCAGAACTCTTGAACCCGGCTATGGCTTCACCGACTTCTACCTTGGTATAGTTTGGCAGAACGCCGCCACCAACAGCACCCTGGGCCACGGGACGTCCCATTCCTTCCAGAGAAACAAGCTCATCCTTCATGGCATCCCAGTTTTCGCCGGGCATATTTGCCATTTGCCAAATGCGGTATTGCACCAAAGAACTTTTGTAAATGGGATATTCCCATTCAAAACGCAGCTCGCCGCTGTCTTCCAAAATCACGCTGTGCAGCGCAGGAGAGGGATCGGGACGGTTTGGTATCGGGCTGCCGGATTGCACCGGAGCATTGGGCAGCAAGCGCTGACGCTCATCAACGGCTACAACCGTGTAGTAATATGTGCTGCCGGGTTTCAAAAAGCCCAAAACTGTCTGTTGATTAGCTTTCAAGCCAGCAAAACTGGAAATCTCTTCCGCGTCCGGATCCACAATCACTTCTTTACTGCGTTTGTAGAAATGATTGCGGTTTGAGAGGGAGATCATTTGGAAATGATCTAGCAGTGATGCGGTGAATTCAAGGTCGCGGGGAGGATTTCTATACAAAATACCATTGCTTGGCTGACCTTTTTCCAGTTTAAGCTTTGCGGGGAAACTCACGTCGGAAAGTTCGCTGGCGGAATTGTCGTAGTAATACATCACATCTGACGCAACGCCGCTTTTGGGATTTACCTGAATGGTTTCCAAATAGAACAATTGATCGGGTTTTATCCCTCGATAAACTCGATATTCGATGATTCGCTTGCTGCGATCCAAAGGCGTCCAGGACAACATCAGTCCGGAACCGTCGTCTGCCGGAACATCCGACACGCTAAAATCTGCAACCACGTTCTCATCTCTGGCTTCCTGCTTTTGCGCCGTTACCATCGTAAGCCCGAAGATAAAGGCAACAAGTAGGATCAGGATAAGGCGACGCTTGTCTAACCTCATACAGTTCACTCCTATTCGTACATTAAAAATTACATATCTCACTATCTGTCCAACTGCTATAAAAAGGCCTATTGTGTCAAATACTTTTTTGTCAAAGCCCAAATTAGGCAGCTCAATGTGCACTTTTTTTGATCCAGGATGGTGTTATTGAGCAGAAATAGGGGCTTGTTTACCCGATTTGTCACCCAAAACATTATACTTTCATCACTCTTCCCCAATGCTTTAGCGGGTGCCACAGATGATATAATCGGATTATCGTCGTGTGGACACTGCTTTATAACGCCTTTATATCGGGATCGGCACAGCTTGAAGCACTGGGAGAGGCCGGCTAATCCGGCAAGCTATGGCAAAGTAAACACCAGCATATTCAGTACTTCTTCCCGATCTTCTCCCCAGAAATAGAAGTTCATGCTGTACATTTGCGCCAGATAAGATCTGAAAAGCGGACTCAATGTCACACTGATATGCTTGCGGGCACCAAAAAAGTATTGAAAATAGGGCAAATCCTCTTTCAAATGTTTTCCGGGAGGATGTAGAAAGGTGATGCAAGGCTCGCCCACCTTGCCCACCAGATATATAGAATTTGGTGTTTTGAAGAGCTCTGCGTGTTCACAAATATACTCCAGGCTCTCCGGCCTGCTGTGCACGGCGTGCCAATTCAGAGGCAAATATGTGGGATAGTTTGCAAATATGGAAGTATCCGGTTCTGAGATAAATTCCGGCCTCTCAGCTCGATGCACTCCACGCTTTTCCAAGTTGAAAAAAGCATCCGCCCGCACTGATCCCAATTTGGCGGTGAGTGCCAAGCTTTCGAGGTTTTTGTAGTATGTGCAAAATTCAAAGCTAAGCTGGGGATCCTCAGCTTTCAAACGCCTTGCCAGGTGCATCATTTCGCTGTTCATTAATTTTGCCACACCTTTACCCTGAAAATCTTTATGTACGCGTAAACCTTCAAACCACAGCACATGATCCGGAAACCTGCTCAGTTTCAAACAGACAATCACTTTTTGCCGGTATTCACACACATAGAACCAGGGTTCGGCCACCCAGCGATCCACTATCAAGGGCAGATAGTCATGCCCACCCCAGATGTGTCTGGATATCTCCATCAGCCCCGCTTTGTCTTCGGGGCGAGCAATACGAACGGTGCATTCTGAAATATCGAACATAAAAACAATCAAGCGCTGAGCTGCCAAGCTCGTCAAGAAAAATCCGCATAAAAGACGAACGGAATTTGATTTTTTTATAACTGCGATGACAATGTTTCCTATGGATTGAAGTAACCGACTGATGATCAATCGAGTAGTCTTGAAAGCCCTGCACTGCACAGCTATTTTGTGAGGTGAAAACTCGGGGCCCCCGCAAAATTGCGCAGCCATTTTATGGGGTAGGGTAGATGCGGCTTCCAGCCGCATAATAGAAAGAAAAGACCTCCGGTCTTTGTAGCAAACAGAGCTTGCCATCCCAGAGGGTCTCTACAACCAATTCTGCACTCTTCCAATCCAAAGCTCCTGCCTCCGGCACTCTGCTCGCTGACGCTCGCGGTGCAATTTACAATTTACAATGTACGATGTACAATTAGGTGACGCTTCGCGTCTAGTGGATGTATCTCGTGCCTCCAGCACGTCCAAAGTTTATCAGTTCTGTTTAGCTGGTGTATCTCGC